>Ga0315278_10000119_pt1 | contig 69045 bp, 58 predicted proteins | sample YL17G06_0_MG_FD_203880 | JGI IMG/M metagenome (GOLD analysis project Ga0315278, IMG submission 203880) | Sediment microbial communities from Yellowstone Lake, YNP, Wyoming, USA - YL17G06_0 | ecosystem: Environmental > Aquatic > Freshwater > Lake > Sediment | place: USA: Wyoming | collected... | reverse complement strand
GTGTCACTTTCGAGTACGACACCTGCCCTGAAAAAGAATTGTATGGATGCATCTTATTTAAATATTTCTTAAGTATTTTGTCTAATTCTACCATTTATTTCTTGACACAGTAGTAGTAGTAGTAGTAGAGTGAGAAAGTTAGCTGTAATAAATGAATATATTTTAATATCACATGGAGATAATTGATATGAAAATAGCTAGATTATATGTTCTTATAATAGTTATGTTGTTTATTTTTAATCAGCTTATATGTCCTGATCAGAAATCCATCGAAAAATCTGCTGAAACTTATTTTACAGTCCTTCTTCCCTGGGTCGTATCCGGCGGCGCCGAAGCAGGGCAATTCCCTTTATACAAACCGTACTCGCTCGTAATTGACAAAGATGGAAATGTTTATGTCCTGGATGTCGGGAATTCCTGCATAGTCAAATATGACAAGGATGGACGTTTTATAAAAAGCTGGGGCAGCAAGGGCCAGGGTCCGGGGGAACTGGGGGTGTCTCCTTCAAGTATAATTAGATTCGACAAAAATGAGAATCTCGCGGTTATGGAGAGGCAATTCAACCAAAGGATAACTTTTTTCGATAAAGATGGAAAATACCTTCGTTCATTCCGAACCGAGAAACCGGCTGATTCCATATCCTTCGATAGCAAAAACAATGTTTATATATCAGTATCAGGAAACACAAACAATGATAATCTGATCATTGTATATGATAGCAATGGCAATTTAATCAATAAATTCAGTAAGGTCTTTATCGAGGGTTGGGGGGAAGATTACCATATAAGTTTTTTAGTTCATGATAATAATGATAATCTATATCAGATTTTCCCTTGTATCCCCTATATCAGAAAATATGATTCGAAAAACAATCTGATATTTCAAAAAGAAATTGATCTTGAGGGATTTTTTAATACTCCTGCTGTAAAAAGGTGGCGAAACTACAGTTTTTCATCACCTTCCAACAGGTATGGTGAGGGTTGGATGATTTTTTGTATCAAAACGGCATTTGCATCAAACACAATATATTTATTGAAGCCGGGATCAATTATGAAAATAACCATAGAAGGTAAATATATATCTGAAAAAGTATTTGAAAGGGGCACAGAAGTAAAATATGGCTTTCTTTCCGATTTTTCCATTGCATCGAATGGAGACATCTATACCACGTTTATCGGTAAAGAAAATGTCGGTATAGGTGTATTTATATACTAATCTAAAAGAGGAGGGTCTGGTGATTAAAAACAAAAAATGTTTAATGAAAGTCCTGTTTTTTGGGATTTTAACAATCACAATTATGGGATTTTCGTCCTGGTTGAATGCGTTTGATTCATGCCAATCTGGCCCCTGTTCCGGCTGTACCTATGCATCGAGCTGCTCGACTTCATGCTATTTTGACAACTGTACCTGTAATTGTTTCATTGATACATGTGTGGCCACTTGCACTTGTTCATGGGTCGATGAGTGGGGACTTAATTATTTTTGGACAAAATCTTTTTGTAACGGCGGCGGTGGTTCGGGAGGAGGCAGTGGGCGTACAGAAATGTAAAATGCACCGAAGATGATCTGATAACTTGATTGGAGCGGTTGCATATGCCGCTCCATATTTATTAATATATTATTTGTTCTATTCGATTATAATTTATTATTCAAGGAGTATGTAGATATGAACACTAAGCGAATATTCCTATTGTTAGTTATTGTTTGTATTTTTAATAGGATTCAGGGCGGAGAGCAATATGATTTAAGAAAGACCCGCTGGGGAATGACGCCGCAGGAAGTTATAAAGTCTGAAGATTATAAGTTCTTCGTCAATGTAACTGCTAATGAAACGTCTTCCGGTCACGTCGTTTTATCAGCACCAATAGTATATACAGAAGGTTTTGACTCTCTATTGTCATATGTTATTAAAGATAACGGCTTGATTAGCGCTTCATATTGGTTTCTTCCTACAAATAGATTCAAATTTGATTTTACAAAAGAGCTTTTTGCCGACGATTTCAATTTGATTCAGGATTTTCTGGAAAAACAATATGGAAAACCAGATAAGTATATCAATGAAATCCAATGCCTATGGATCAAGGAGAAAACGGTCATAATCCATCTTATAAAAGAACAGTTGGGCAATGCATCTCACGGTATCATCTATTATGACATCAATATCTGGAAAAATATGGGTGAAAATTCGGTTCTATTGAACCCTTGAAGTGGGAGCGGGCCACGTCCTGCGATATTAATTGTGGGAGCCGGTCACATCCGGCGATAATGTCGATTACGAAAAAAGGAAGGTTTTAAGAATTGAAGAAACTATAATGAAGATATCCGGCTGTAGCCCTTCGAAGTATCCCCGAATATGACAGCATATTATTCCGGTAGCAGCCCTTCGAAGTGTCCCAGGGAATGACAATCTTATATTACGACACAGCCTGCTGACGCCCCGCGATATTAATTGTGGGAGCCGGTCACATCCGGCGATAATGTCGATTACGAAAAAAGGAAGGTTTTAAGAATTGAAGAAACTATAATGAAGATATCCGGCTGTAGCCCTTCGAAGTATCCCCGAATATGACAGCATATTATTCCCGCCGCAGCCCTCCGAAGTATCCCGGAGAATGACAATCTTTTATTATGACACAGCCTGACGCCCCGCGATATTAATTTGTGGGAGCCGGCCACGTCCTGCGATATTAATTGTGGGAGCCGGTCACATCCGGCGATAATGTCGATTACGAAAAAAGGAAGGTTTTAAGAATTGAAGAAACTATAATGAAGATATCCGGCTGTAGACCTTTGAAGTATCCCCGAATATGACAGCATATTATTCCCGCCGCAGCCCTCCGAAGTATCCCGGAGAATGACTTTTTTATAATTGCGATACAGCCTGTAAAAGGACAGATGCTCCCGCATAGACCCTTCCCGCGAATCCCTCCGATGCTTTCGTCAGAATAAAGTTTCAACAGGTTTTACAAATGCCTCTAATTCAGATTGATTTGATAGAAAAGATATCGCTGGCAAGCATAAGTATACGGGCAATAAGGAAGAGAGCCACAAGTACTGTTGAAGCTATGCTCACAATTTTCACTAAAACTTTGATGTCGGAATTTAATTCTTCATAGAGATAATCCGCAAGTTTAGCGGTCATCAAATCAGTCGTACCGCTTATATCCCCGCCGAACAGCATTTTTTTTGCAAGATCGCCGAGTGCCTCGGATGCAGCGAACGCCTCCCTGAGGGTCATCCCCCGTTTTTCGATCAAGTATCCCGCCTTGATTATATCCTCTTTCAGAATGCAGCTCCGCGCGCCGCCTGAGCTTAAACGAAGACATTCGGAGATTCCCAAACCGGACGATATTGACAGAGACATTATCCGGGCAAATCTGTAGAGGTCCAGCTTTCTTGCAATCCCCCCCCAGCCCGGGATGGTATATAAGGCGGCTGCCGCTTTTCTGCTCCTCCCGGAGTTTTTGGTTATCCAGCGTAGCAGGATGAATGCTCCGCCAAAGGCGAACACCGCAGCAGCAAGATATATAGACGCCTCGAAGAAAAATCTTGCGAAGCCATATTTGATGAGGGCGGGAAAGGCGGCGATGAAGCAGGCTGCTGTGAAGGTTGCCGCCGGAATGAATACGGCTCTTTTCAACCTGAGGAGAAACATATCGAGGCTTTCATTATATTCAGCGAGGTCTTTCAAAATCCCCGGAACGTTGCCGGTTCGTTCGGCAGCCTTTATAAGACGGATTTCCATTTTCGAAAATCCGGGAATCGCAGACAGCGATTCGGAGATATCCCTGCCCTTATCGGCGCCCAGGACAAGCCTGCGAAAAACCCGCTTCTCTCGATCATTTTTAGAAACCTTATACTGTGACTGCAGTGCCACGGGAAGGCTAACGCCCGTTTTAAGGATTACTGACAGGATTGAATAAATCCCTGCTTTTTCTTTGGGGGAAAGATGCTCATTTTCTGGATTGGACATATCATCTCAACAACATTCCTACAATCATATATAAGAATACTCCATTTTCCAAATGATTATCAGTCTGAATGCATAATAAAAAATCAGGCGGCTACTGCTCGAGCGCATTGATGGATTTATAAATCCTGAAAGATGCCATCACCCGCTTCACATAGTTTCGGGTCTCCGGGTAATCTATCCTCGCGATGAATTCTTCAGGGCTTTCGCTGGAGCAGCGTTCCTTCCAGCGCTTCGTGTTCGTCTCGCCACTGTTATACGCGGACAGAACGTAAAGCGGATTGTTGTTGAAATTCTTCATCAGATTCGCGAGGTATTGCGTGCCGAGATTGATATTGAACTCAGGCAGATAGAGCTCGTCCAATTCAAAATCCTCGAGGCCGAGTTCCGCCGCGAGATCGCGGGCGGTGGAAGGGATAAACTGCATCAAGCCGCGCGCGGTCTGGGGGCTTTTTGCGTTTACCTTGAACTTGCTCTCCTCACGGATGAGGGCGAGGACAAAAAACTTGTCTATCCCTCTTCTTTTCGAAAATGTCTCTATAAGAGTCTCAAATTCACGGGGGTACAAAATATCTTTCACGCCGTCAGGAAGAAGCTGATAGTCAATATCGGCGCCCAATTGCCGGGTCAGGCTCTCCACCCAGTAGAGCGCGCGGTTGGGATTACCTGCTTTCGAGTAATATGTCGCAAGAGTATATAGTTTTTCCACATCCTGATAGTCATCCTTGCGGTATAACTTGAATTCCTCCGCTGCCTGCCGGTAAAAACCGAGGAATGCGAATTCAGTCGCCTTTAAAAAATGTATATTAAATTCACCTCTTTTCAGTGGACTTGGGAGGATAGGCCGTTCCGGATAAGGATTTAAAATAAGGGCTTTATGAAACCGCGGATTTTGGCTCAGAATGAAACGTAGTTTTTCCTTTGCGGACGCCTGAAGCTCCGGATAGGGCGAGACAGCCGCGACGAAGGACAGATTTTTTTTAGCCTCGCGTTCATCTCCCGCCAGGTATATCGAATATGCACCGTCGAGCAGTTTTTTATAGAAATCCTGCTTGGCGCCCATATTGTATATCTTCAACCTGTCCTGCGCGAGGAACCGGTAAAAGTCATTGGGATAGCCGACGATTATGTCCAAATAAATATCCTTGGCTGCGGCGACATTACCGAGGTTTTCAGATGCCCTCCCCTTCCAATAGAGCAGCTCCGGTTTAAGACTTTTGGAGAGGTTTCTGTTTTTGAGCAGCCTTTCGATAATCCCCAAAGCCTTTGAGAAATCTTTCTGCTGAAAATATATGATGGCTGTCTCAAACTGGACTTTCCTGGTTATCTCTTTATCCGGAAACCTGGATGAAATGTTCGAGGACAGGTTCAATGCTTCTGAAAGGTCCGATCTTGAAAGCGCGTTTTGAAAAAGAAGGAACGAAGAACCTAACGAGTAGAAAGCGCTTCCCTTTTTGTCGCTTCGAAGAGCTTCTAAAATCTTCAACGCACGATCATCCTTCCCGGAGAGGAAATACACCCTTGAAAGCTGATACAGAGTCTTCTTTTCCCATTTGCTGTCAGGATATGTCTGAAGGAGCTCAAGATAATAGACAACGGCGACAGGATAGTTGCCCGCCCTCTCGTATGTCCTTGCGAGATAATACATGGCGTCCGCTTTATTAGGATTTTTGCCGGCTCCGGCGATATAGACATCATAGAAATACTTGGAGCTGAGATCAAAATTCCAGTTTACGAAGGCCACCATTCCGCGATGATATGCAAAATCCAAAGAGCTGGAGGACCATCTTCCCTTTTTATCGAGCTCTTCCAGCCTGTCAAGAGATTTAGCCGCCTGGTCACTTTTCTTGTTTTTGACTATGAATTCCTGGTATATCTTGACCGCCTCTTTTATTTTACCCTCTTTTTCGAACAGCAGAGCGCTCTGAAACTTTGCTTCGGACTTGGACGCTCCACCCTTTTTTGCCCAGAGGTCGTAATAAGTCCGGGCGCTGGAGAAGTTTCCTATATCAGCATATATCTCAGCCGTCAGGCGAATCGAATCGGCCGTCAAAGCCGAGTCCCAAATTTGCTTCCTCAAAGTTTCAAGGCAGTCAATCGATTTCAGCGGCGCTGTTTTTCTATTGATGATGGCCAGTTCATAAAGAATATAATCTGAGATGAGGGAATCTTCCTTCAGCATCTGCTGGAAAAGCGACTCCGCCTCCGCAATATTGCCCGTCCCGGCTTTCAGCCAGGCTTCGAGGAATGCGTAATTATTGATTCTGTATAATTCCATGTCCAGGTTCTTCATCTGGTTCAGTATCAACAAGGCTGTGGATTTTTCGTTCTTCTCAACAGCTTGCTTCAGAAACTTATGCCTCGCTGTAAATTCATCAGAGACTGCGGCAGAGGCTATAAGCGCAGCTGAAAGCAGGAACAACAATAAGCAAATTCTGATCTTTTTCATTTTCAAATCCCTGAAAAAAAACTCAATACAACATTAATATTGTGCAACTTTTATTCCAAATCCGCTGTTAATATCCATATTTAATATGACACTTTAAATTTCTATTCTAACTATTGATAAATATAGGCACTTTTAAGGATATTAGCAAGCCGGACTTGTCATAAAATGGTAATCAGAAAAGAAAATTTCCCTCTCTTTTGTGTTCATTAATACACATAGCCGTTATTACTCTAAACAAGCCTGCAACAATCAGCTATTTCCACAATCAAGAAAATTAACTATAATTTGAAAATGGCAATATCTGAAACAATGCTCGACATCTGTGAAATCTTTTACAGCATCCAGGGCGAAAGCGGTTATGCAGGTCTGCCTTGTATTTTCATTCGGCTCGCGGGCTGCAACCTGGACTGTCGATGGTGCGATACAACGTATGCCCGGGCAAACGGAGATAAAAAGAGCATAGACACAGTTCTTGCCGAAATAGAATCCTTTCCCACGGACCTTGTGATGATCACAGGCGGAGAGCCGTTGCATCAAAAAGGGACGGCGGAGCTTATATCGCGTCTCGTTTCTCTTAAATACCGAGTCTTATTAAATACGAACGGCAGTTATCCATTGTGCGGATTACCCGAAGAAATTATCAGGATTGTAGATGTCAAATGCCCCGGTAGCGGAGAGGCGTCGAGCTTTCTGCAATCGAATATTGCCTGCATACGCCGGGAGGATGAGATTAACTTTGTTATAACGGACCGGACGGATTTCGACTGGGCGTTATCATTCATCTATGATAAACTCGGAGATATCAAGACCAATATATTTTTCACGCCTGCATACGGCCTGCTCGATTTGAAAGAGCTGGCTGATTGGATACTGAAAACGAAAAACGGAAAAATAAGGCTCGGCATTCAGCTTCATAAAATCATCTGGGGAGCGAAGAGAGGCGTATGAAGAACGGTAAAGATACGGCGGTGGTCGCGGTGAGCGGAGGGATGGACAGCTGCGTCACGCTGGCTATCGCCGCCGAGTCATTCACACCGGCGATGCTGCATATAGATTATGGACAACGCACCGCGCAAAAGGAGCTTGAATGCTTCGGAAAAATCGCTGAATTTTACAATATGAAACTCCGCCTCTCCACCAGTCTTCCGCATCTGAAAGAAATCAAGGGATCCAGCCTGATTGATACTTCGATTGAGATCGAAAGAGGAGCGCCGGATAAAATGCGGATTCCGTCAACATATGTCCCGTTCAGGAACGCTTCCATCCTTTCTGTCGCGGTGGCATGGGCGGAGGTGATCGGAGCGGCGAAAATCTTCATCGGCGCCGTCGAAGAGGACAGCTCCGGTTATCCGGATTGCAAGTCCGCATTTTTCGAGGCGTTCGAAAAGGCGGCAAGGCTTGGCACAAGACCAGGAAACCAAATCACCATTGAAACACCGATAATACATATGAAAAAATCCGGGATTGTAGAAACAGGAATCAGGCTCAAAGCCCCATTCCAGCTGACATGGTCATGCTATATAGAGTCTGAAACTGCCTGCGGCGAATGTGAATCCTGCTATTTGAGGCAAAAGGGGTTTCATGAAGCCGGAATTGAAGACCCTATCCCCTATAAAAGAAGAGCTGTGTTTAATGAATAAAAAAAAGAAATGGAAGTGTGGGCAGCTTCACAGCTTTTAAGAGGGGGCTTTTGTAGCTGTTAAAGAAAGGAGGCTTTTAATAGCGCCACCCTCCACCTTCCATTTCCTGACAATAATTTAGGCTTTTTGAAACTTAAAAACTGTAAGGTAGATTACACTTTTGAATAAAAAATATGTTTTTTAATAAAACTCCCGTAAAATATTTAAAATGGGTCGGATCAATCCGCCTTGAAGACCTTAAAAACCATGGAATCGAAACGATCGAGGATCTCCTCTACTATATGCCTATTCGATATGAAGACCGGAGAAACCCCGTTCGGATAAATAAATTGAAGCCGGGCGAGGCCGCAATGGTAACCGGCAAATTGACCAATCTGAGTTTTAAAAGGACAAAATCCAGGATGACAATGATCGAAGCGATAATAGAGAACGATGGAGAATTCCTGAAAGTTGTATGGTTCAATCAGCCATACCTCTCCCGCCAACTGAAGCAGGGGGATATCCTTTGGTTATATGGAAAGGCGGACTATGGAAGATATGGCACTGGATTTCAGATGAACTCTCCGGATTTAGAAATAATCCGCGCTGCGGACGGTTCCGCCATTCATACGGGAAGAATAGTGCCGGTTTACAGGCAGATAAAAAATACGGGCACAAAAATGCTGCGGCGTATTATCTACAATACACTGTTCGAACATAACGCCGAGATCAATGAAACGCTTCCCGCTGCGATTTTGAGAAAACGAAACCTGATTCCGAAAGATGAAGCGTTGAAGCGTATCCATTTCCCCAATAGTGAGGACAATCCTGCCGATTTGATTTCAAGAAGATCTCCGATGCATAAAAGATTGATATATGAAGAATTCCTGATGATGCAAGCATCCCTCTATCTGATGAAAAGAAAACGCCGTACGGAACCGGGGATACAATATGAAATTTCTCAAGAGCTTAAGATAAAAGCTCTCAGCCTTCCGTCTTTTCAGCTCACTCAATCACAGAAAAAAGTTCTTGACGAGATATTTACCGATATGTCTTCGCCGCATCCAATGAACCGTCTCCTGCAGGGGGACGTCGGCTCCGGAAAAACAGCCGTGGCGCTTATCGCCGCTTATGTTGCAATTAAGTCCGGTATGCAGGCCGCATTGATGGCACCGACTGAAATCCTTGCGGAGCAACATTACAAAACCGCATCAAGATTATTTGCCGGTGAAAATATTGAAATCTCTCTTCTCACATCAAGCAGGATCACGAAAGAAGGAAACACCCTCCACGACTCGATTCGAAGCGGCGAGACCGGGCTGGTGATCGGCACGCACGCTCTGATCCAGGAGAAGGTTGTCTTTAAAAACCTTGGGCTGGTGATCATTGACGAGCAGCATCGTTTCGGTGTGGAGCAGCGTAAAACGCTCGCGCAGAAAGGGATAACACCCGATATCATCGTGATGACTGCCACGCCTATCCCTCGTTCACTGGCTTTGACCGCTTTCGGCGGCCTCGACCTCTCGGTGATCGAAAAACCTCCAGCTGGAAGAAAGCCGGTGGAAACAATATTGACAACTGAAAGAAAAAGAGACGAGGTATTCGAATTCATCCGTAAAAATATAATAAAAGGAAGACAGGCATTCGTTGTCTGCCCGGTAATCCAGGGGAGCGAGAAAAACGATCTTAAAGCCGCGGAGCAGATATTCACCATATTAAAGAACGATATATTCAAAGATTTCGGCGTTGATCTTCTTCACGGAAAGATGAAGAGCGAGCTGAAGGACGACATTATGCGCAGATTCTCAACAGGCAAGACTGATATCCTCGTCACGACGACCGTCATTGAAGTAGGGATTGATGTTCCGAACGCGAGCATCATGATGATCGAACACAGCGAGCGTTTCGGCCTGTCTCAGCTGCATCAATTGAGGGGCAGGATCGGCCGCGGCGCGCATAAAAGTTTTTGCATCCTAATGATATCCGCGGCAACAGATGGAGCGCATCTGGAATTGGAAATAACAGAGCAGGCAAAAGAGAGGCTGAAAATAATGCGCAGCAGCACCGACGGATTTGAGATTGCACGAAAAGATCTTGAAATTCGGGGCCCCGGCGAGTTCATGGGCACACGACAATCCGGAATGCCGAGATTCAAGATAGCCAACCTTGTCAGCGACTATGATATTCTTATGGAAGCATATGCCGACGCGTCCTGGTTCTTCTCCCTCACTCAAATTGAGCAGAGTCCGGATTACAAGGTATTTATAAAGACCCTCCGGGAGTGGTGGAAAGGAAATATAGGTTCGAGAAATAACTGACGGAGAAAAAATCTTCCTTTATCGGTCGGATGAAAAAAGATAAATCAGCATCAGAAATGATTATCAGGGCTCGAACCTGTAGCCGATGGAATGAACAGTAATAAAATTCTTCGGCTCTTCGGGATCCTTCTCGAAAAGTTTTCTGAATTTAAGGATAAAGTTATCCACAGTGCGGTTTGTGGGGAAAGTATCCATACCCCAGACGTTCTCGAGAATTTCAGTCCGGCTCAGGGTCTTGCGCGGATTCTGAACGAAATACTTTAGCAGCTTCAATTCTTTTTCAGAGAGAGAGACATCGCCGATGTTGCTTGTCGCTTCAAGTGTTTCAATATTTATTATATGGTAATTGACTTTCAGGAAGGCTCCGGTAGGGATCATCCTCATTCCCTGGCTTCGCCGTAAAACCGCCTGAACTCTCGCAAGAAGTTCAGCATGGTTGATCGGTTTCTCGATGTAGTCGTCCGCCCCCGTTATCAGGGTTTCTATTTTATATTCAAGGTCTTTGATCCCAGTCAGTATGATCACCGGAATCAAGATCTCTTTTTCTCGAAGTATTTTAAGTGCTTCTCCACCGGATATTCCAGGCAGATTGATGTCCAGAATAATGAGATCATATTCTCCCTCGACCGGCTCCGCGAAGAATGATTCCGCGTCCTTGAAGAGGGTCATGAAATAGCTTTCCTTCTCCAAAGACATGCCGAGCATCTTCCGCATGAAATCATCATCTTCGATGATCGCTATTTTTTGCATATGAATATATTATTCTCAATGGGAATTAAAGGCAACTTAACCATGCGCATTAGATTATTTGAATTGACATTGATTAAAAATGACGATTTGTCCGGTCCGGCAAATAGCACAAAATCCTCTTTTATTTTTTCTATCGCTGCATGACCAAATGCATCGAGAAAAACCGATCATCCTTTGACCACTCCTTGATTACTGTAAAATCCGTCAGGATTTCTTAATAATGGAAGCAATTGCGTCGCTTAGTTCTTCAATAGTATAAGGCTTCATGAGGCATGTTTTGAATCCGTATTTTTTATAATCCGACATAATCGGGTCTTTTGAGTATCCGCTGGAAACCACGATTTTTGCTTTGGGGTCTGATGAAAGAATGAGATCGGCAGTTTCTTTCCCGCCCATCGCGCCGCTTATGGTAAGATCAAGGATAGCTGCGGTGAATGGAGTCTTTTCCGCTATCGCTTTCTTATAGCAGTCAACCGCTTCCGCTCCATTTCTGACAGATGACACCTCGTAACCTAATAATTTAAGAGCTTTGCTCGCTGATGACAGAACTATCTCCTCGTCATCCATCACAAGGATCTTTCCTTTTCCGCGTTTTATCGAATTCCCCGTCTCTTCCAGTGTTCCCGGCATTGTCTGTATCGCCGGTAGAAAAAAGTAAAATGTCGAGCCGTGCTGCTCGACGGAATCCACACCGAGAAAACCTTTATGTCTTTTAATGATCGAGTAGCTCATCGTAAGACCAAGCCCGGAGCCTTTCTCTTTGGTTGTGTAATATGGGTCAAAAATATTTGACAGGTTCTCTTCAGGAATTCCCACTCCGGTATCCGTGATGGATATCTTCAAATACTTACCAGGCTCGAGATCCATTTGATTACGGGATTTCAGTGAAACATTATTTGCCTTGACGACGAGGTTGCCTCCGTTCGTCATCGCCTGCAGGGCATTGAGGACGATATTATGTATTACCTGGCTCACCTGTCCTTTATCAACATCCGCGAACCATAGATTGTCAGGTATATCCAGCGCACAGCTTACTCCAGACCCGGTCAGGGCAAAATCCACAGCTTCCTTTAGAAGCTTCGAAATTGATGTCGAGGCCCTCACCGGCTCCCCTCCTTTGGTGAACGTAACCAACTGGTTGCTGAGATTTGAGGCGCGCTTGGCAGCCTGCTCTGCGTCATTCAACACTTCAAAAGCCTCGTTACCGGGCTCGATATATCTTTTCGCGATAGAAGTGCTCAGCAGAATGCCGGAGAGGAAATTATTAAAATCATGGGCTATGCCTCCCGCTAACAATCCGAGCGAATCCAACTTATGACGGCGGATCATCTCTCCTTCCATTTTTTTTCTTTCCTTATACGCTCCCAAAATCGCTGCCGCCGTTCTCAGCAACCTGACGTCCTCTTCATTCCACCAATGATCCCGATGAACACTGTCGAAGCCGATGAAACCGTACCACGTGCTCTCCGCCCAGATCGGGAGAGCTAGCATCGAAGCCACTCTGCCGTGCAATAACAATTGACGCTCATCAGGCGTAAATGAGTCTTCTGATCTTATAAGCGGTTCGTGCCTGGACAACACTTCGCTCCAGTGCGCGAATCCGCTGGAATATGGGATATGCTGGAGAGATTGGTTTTCGATCCTACGCGAAGAATCATCATCGCAAACCTCGTTCATCAATCTCATACACAAGCCATCCTTGGGATCTTCGAAATTTTCAAAAATGTATATCCTGTTAGAACCGGAGGCCTTCAGTAGATGTATCAGGCTGTCAGTCAAAGATTCTTCGCTGACGCTTTCCGCGAGAAGAAGGGTCTGAGCGAAATCCGCAAGCCCTTTTTCATAACGCAATCTTATCCTGAGGTTTTTTTCCGCCTTGCGTCTTTCCTTTATTTCGGACTTGTTTCTCTCCAGCGCAAAAAGCAGCTCATAGGTTCTTTCGCGAATCTTTTTTTCCAGATCGCCTCTATGAGCGACGAGCTGGTTTTCTATCATCTTTCTCTCCGAAATATCCGCCGCAATACCGACTAAAAAATTCACCTTACCATCGGAATCATTTAAAACCGAAACATAAAAATCAGCCCAAAAGATAGAACCATCTTTTGTTATAAACCTTGTTTCGGACCGGAATTCCCGGATCTTTCCGTTTCTGATATCAGTCATTTTATTTGTAAGAACTTCCTGGTCTTCTTTGTACACATTGAGAATCAGAGACCTCCCAAGAAGATCATTAACCCGATATCCCATCATTGACGCCCATCTTAAATTGGCGTCAACGAATACTTCATCTGCGCCAAGCATAAAAATTCCGGCCGGGCTGTTGTTGAAGAAAACCTCGAGACGCTCTTTGCTTTCCCTGAGAGCAATCTCTTGCCGCTTCCGCTCGGTTATTACACGTGCGATTCCTTCCTGCCCAACAGCTTTGCCTTTGGAGCCGAAGATGAAAATGGAATGCAGCTCAAGCCAGACTATTCTTCCATCTTTATGAATAATCCTCAGTTCACGAGGCCCCTTGAAAACCCGCCTGTATTTAAAAAGTCTTTCATAGTATGGCTTTTCGTTCGGATGAATCAGGGAAAGACTGAATCGAACATCTTCGTAGAATTTTTCAGCTGGGTAGCCTGTAATATTCGTTATTGAAGGGCTGACATAATCGAACTTGAAATCAGGGAAGAATCTTATCCTGAAATAAAGGTCGAATGTTAGCGATGAAAGAAGCTCAAAAAATGTGTCACTAAGGTTGGGATTAACACTCGTTTTTAACCCAGCTTGAGTTCTTTTCTTTGTTTTGGATAACTTTTCAGGGTTTGCACTGGAGAGATTTGACCCTCTGATGTCATTTTTAGATAAATACCGGTCGGATTTTAAGCTAAAATCCTTCTTGGAATCAGGCCTTTTCTTTTTTGTAGTCATCTTTAATGCTTAATGCTGAATGGATGTTAGACGCCTGATATTCTACCATTAAGATACAGAATTTTGAACCTGCAAATTTTCAATAGCTATTCGGATAAGTTTGAAGAGTCTTATAAAGCCGCCATCGCTATGACATTTTTATGACAACTATTAAGCTATCGCCTTTATATTGTTAATGAAGAGGAAATCGTTCTTTATCAGTTCACAGCTTTTGAACATAGCAGATAAAACTGCAATGTAAATGGGTTAAGAGGCACCTTGAGAATTACGAAGATATATCTTTATGCCGCGTTGAGTGCGGCTTTTTTAATGTCACTATATCTATTCGCCTCATATTATACTGTTTGGAGCGAATATCCGTCCAATCCCGTGTTTGATCCAGCATTAGGCTCCAGGGCCTATTATCCATATGTCGTTTATGACGCCGGCCAATTCTCCGGACATGGAACATCCGCCTATTATAAAATGTGGTTTGCCGGGGACAGCGGAGTAGCTCTATCATATTCTAACGATGGAATCGCCTGGACGGAATATAATAATTCAGTTCCTTTAAGCGGACTTATCGCCAATGCCAACCATCCGGTCGTGGTTTATGACAGTGCCGGATTCGGAGGAGGCGCATACTATTATAAAATCTGGTATTGGGATGGCGTTGCAGGTCCGGTTACGTCTTTGCGCTATGCCGAATCAGTTAATGGTATAAATTGGGCGAATGATCAGCCTATCCAGCAACATGCCACAGATACAGCGCTCCAGCTTATCGCAGGATGGGGGATATATGGTAACTATTTTTACCACATGTATGGTCCCGGTAGCGTCCTTTATAATGCAAGTGCCACAAATACAGGCTCCGCAACGCCCTCTGATAAAACCGATGACCAGCCGATGACTTATAGATATATAATGTATTACGACTCATCGAGCGAGGGGACTTCTCCGGAAGGAAGCCAGGAACAAACTTCCCTTGCTTACAGCGTCAATGGAATTTATTGGATCAGATATGGTAACCAACCAGTTATTATCCCTTCCGGTAATACTGCCGAATGGGATGGTTGGTACATATACAGGAGTCACGTGGTGAGAGCGGGAAGCGTCTATCATCTATGGTATGCAGGCGCGAACGGCAACAGCTCGATCGGAACTCCGTATGCCCACGGCATCGGCCATGCCAGTTCTGTGGACGGACTTAACTGGACAATAGACACAGACAATCCGGCGCTCCATGTAACGGACGGCCTTGCATGGCGGAATGTAAGATCATATACGCCAAGCGTTCTTTATGACGCTGCAAGATTCTCATCACACGGCGACGCATACCCATATAAAATGTGGTACACAGGGCGGAACGCCGGCGGAAACACGACTATCGGCTATGCCTGGTTGATGCCAACCGCAACGTCTCCAACCGCATGCTTCACTGCCGCCCCCGTCGAAGGATACGCGCCGCTGACCGTCAATTTCAATGCCGGCTGTTCTACGGATTCAGACGGAACAATTACAGCTTATAATTGGAATTTCGGAGATCAATCGGTTTCAGCAGGAATTACCCGCACACATACATTTACAGCAATAGGTCAATATGTCACAACATTAACCGTCCGCGACAACGATGGTTTGACGGACACCGCTACAAGGACAATTATATTAAGAAATCCGCTGACTGCCTGTTTTACCGCGAGCATCATTTCGGGATTTGTTCCTTTTACGGCAAACTTCGATGCATCATGTTCCAGTTCTTTATCAGGCGCAAGGATTGTTTCATATGCTTGGGATTTCGGAAACGGCAACACAGCCGAAGGCTTGACTTCATCATTCACATTCACCGAAGAAGGAGATAAGGTTATAACCCTCGTAATTACAGATGAAGAAGGGAACACTCAATCAACTTCTCAGACTATTAAAGCCTCGAAACTTTATCCTCCTGCCGATATCCGTCTTATTCGAGAGATAAACAGAAGCCTCGCAAGAGCGGAAGCCTATCACACACTGATCTGGTCTCCAAACACCAAAAATAGTTCATTTAGCATCGAGCGTTATAATATATATAGAAGAGATACCTCCAATCCAGCTGATAATTATAGACTGATCGGTTCAGTCGGTAGAGATTCTCTGCAATTCATAGATATAGTAACTCCAGTTACAAAGATATATGCCTATTACATAACAACAGTGCTTACCAGCGGATTTGAAAGCTCCCCTTCAGCGTTGATCCAGAATACTATCTGAAAAAATAGAATTATGCCGCCCTTTATTTTTCCGCTCGCGGATTATTCTGCAAAATAGATGTCTATAAATTTCAGCATATCATTTAATTATTATGGCATATAATAAGAACAGCCGCGCAAGCGCGGCTGGGGATCAAAGGCTTACTAGGTTATAAGTTACTACTATAGACGTAAATTTTTCAGAAAAGTTCCGAAAATCTGAAATATTTTTTATTTATTTCGTAATAATAATTTAAATACATAAATACAATTTATTGGATTGATGGTTTATGTGTTTTATATTCTATGAGTTAAGCGATTCATTATTCAGGTGTAGATTCAAAATATTGTATCGTTTACAACACGATTTTGAGATGGAGTATCTTGCCTATAATCAACAGTTTACAATTATAAAATATTTTTTCTTTAAAACGAATTTTCCAAATACACGCTTCTTAAGAGATAATTCCAAGCATTCTATGAAAATTTCACGGTGAAACAGCTTCCGGACTGTAAGCTGCAGGAAAATTCAATATCTTGAATTGAAGTGACGAATCAAGAGCTCTTAAAAAGATCCCGAAGATGATCAGTAAGCTGAGATAGATTAACTCTTTCCTGTTGCATCGTATCCCGATTCCTCACGGTCACCGCATTGTCCTCGAGGGAATCGAAATCAAACGTCAGGCAGAAAGGCGTGCCTGCTTCATCTTGTCTCCTGTAGAGCCTGCCAATCGCTCCCCGGTCATCATAAAATGTCCTCAGCCCCTGTTTGCGAAGATCGGCTTCAAGCCGTTCAGCGTTTTCCTTCAGCTTTTTATGCAACGGAAAGACCGCCACTTGTATCGGAGCCACCGAAGGGGACAGGTGGAGAACAGTGCGCGTTTCTTCTTCGAGTTTTTCCTCGTCATAGGCATCGGCAAGCACGGTCAATAGAGTCCTGTCGAGTCCCGCTGATGTTTCGATTACATACGGGACGAATTTTTCCTGGGTGAAGGGATCGAAATAGCTAAGGTCCTTACCGGAATGTTCGATATGGCGGCTCAGGTCGAAATCCCCCCTGTCCGCAATCCCCTCGAGCTCCTGCCAGCCGAATGGAAAATAATATTCCACGTCAATCGTCCTAGCCGAGTAATGAGCGAGCTCCTCTTTTGCATGTTCTCTAAGCTTTAGATTTTCTTTCCTGATCCCAGCCTTTGCGTACCAATCCAGTCTGCGCTCCACCCAGTATTCGAACCATTTTTCCCGCTCTGAAGGATGAACGAAGAATTCCATCTCCATCTGTTCGAATTCACGCGAGCGGAATGTGAAATTCCTGGGATTTATCTCGTTGCGGAAGCTCTTTCCGGTTTGCGCAATACCGAACGGAACTTTTTGGCGCGAAGTATCGAGGACATTTTTAAAATTCGTGAATATCGCCTGCGCCGTCTCGGGTCGGAGAAAAGCCTCAGAAGACGAGTCCGCGGATGCGCCTATATGCGTCCTGAACATCAGATTGAATTGCTTTGCCTCGGTCAGCCCGCCGCCGCATTCCGGACATTTTTCCCCGGTTATTTCATCAGCTCTGAATCTCTTTTTACAATTCTTGCAGTCAATCATCGGGTCAGTGAAATTCTCCACATGCCCGGATGCTTCCCATGTTTTAGGATGGTTGATGATAGAGCTGTCCATCCCCACGACGTCATTTCGTTTTGTAACCATCTCCATCCACCACAATTCGCGGATATTACGCTTCAGTTCAACGCCCAGAGGACCGTAATCCCAGAACCCGTTTATACCTCCGTATATCTCGCTGTCCTGAAAAATGAATCCTCTTCTCTTACAAAGCGATATCAACTGATTAAAATCGAATTCTTTCATCTGTTTATCCTATTAGATCAAGGCTGTTTCAACTCAGCTCTTTGTAGTTCTCCTGGATTTTCTTTATAGCTTCGCAGACATCCAACAAGTCCTCCTCGCTGTCCAATAACAGCGAGTGTCTCAGCCATATTGCCTCCTCTGCGCATGCTTTTTCGGATACCGGCAGTTCCGGTTGCAATTCCGTGATCAGCCCTTTCATTGCAGGTTGCTTGTAAAGCGGCAGGACATAGCCGGTGAGAGCGCCTATACCTTCCGCAGACAATGCCTCGATGAATCTCGCCTTGGAAATCCCGCCGAAGAATTTCCCATCATATTTGAAAATGAATATGTGGTTGGACGATATTTCCACGTCAGCCGGCCTGGAGAGGGGCGTTATCCCTTCTATTTTCGCCAACTCAGCGCGGAGGAACGCGGCGCGTTTTTCCCTGATCTCCGTTTGTTTCGGATACCGCGCAAACTGCGCCCGAAGAACCGCGCCCTGGAATTCCGTCATTCGATAGTTGCCGGCCATTCCGAAATGCTCATACCATTTCGCGTCTTTTCTTCTGCCATTATTCGTAAGGGACCGGATATCCTCTTCGTCCTTTTTGTCCCGGACCGTGATTATCCCGCCTTCGCCTGATGTAATATTCTTCGACGACTGGAAGCTGAACACTGCAAGCGGAGAAAAATTTCCCGCCTTCTTTCCATTCCGAGATGAACCCCATGCCTGGGCAGCATCCTCGACCACCGGGATATCGAATTTACTTGCGATCTGATTGATTTCATCCATATCCGCGGGCAGTCCGGCGAAATGAACCGGCACGATAAGCCTTGTTTTTTCTGTGATGTTTGCCTCAATAGAAACAGGATCAATATTATATGTATCTTGGAGCACATCGGCAAACTTGAGCACTGCGCCGAGCTCCAGAGCAGCCATAGCTGTCGAGATAAAAGTATAGGCTGGGACAATCACTTCATCTCCTGGTTCAATGCCCGATGCCCTATAAGCAATTCTCAATCCCGCATCGCCGCTGGAAACAGCGCAGGCGGCAGAGACATTATGGTAAGCGGCATACTCGCTCTCGAACGATTTCACTTCGCTGCCGTTCAGGCATCCCCACTTTCCGCTTTCAAGAACACGGACGAGGGCATCCTTCTCGGTATTATCCCAAATAGGCCAACCGGTAAAGGGTTTCCTTCTTACAGGCTCGCCTCCGTTAATTGCCAATTTTCCCATATCATTCACCATTCATTCTGTATATAAATACCAGTTCGTCATCTTCATTGCACCACGTGAGTAAGGGATGATTATATCGAGAGCAGTAGAAAAAGAAAAGGCGGAAAAACGGATCGAACGTTACTTTTTATCAGCCTCTCCGGTCATCGGAACGAATCGTACTGGTATAACAGATTGTTTTTCGAATCCCTTCGCGGTCCTTGTGATCACAACAAGTTCCTGCCAGACATCTCCCACCGGGACGACAAGCCTCCCCCCGATCTTGAGCTGCTGCAGCAGAGGATCGGGCGTTGTTCTTGGAGCCGCGGTAACAATGATTGCATCGAAGGGAGCATGCTCTTCCCATCCGAAATAACCGTCTCCAGCCTTGCAATGAATGTTCTTATATCCGAGGGTTTTTAAAAGTTTATTAGCCCGTTCATACAGTGGTTCGACAATCTCGATTGAGTAAACGCTCTGCACGATTTCCGCGAGCACCGCCGCCTGGTATCCCGAACCAGTCCCGATCTCAAGAACCTTCGAGGTCTTCGACGGATAGGCGAGCTCAGTCATTAAGGCTACGATATAAGGCTGAGATATAGTCTGATCATAGCCGATTGGAAGCGGATGATCGGCATAAGCGATGTCCATTTCCTCGGCGGGGACGAATAAATGCCGTTTCACCTTTATCATGGACTCCAGCACAGAAGGGTCTTTCACCCCTCTCGATACAATCTGCTCCTCCACCATCGCCAGGCGCCGCAACAGGAATTTATCTTCACTACCGCCGGAACTTGGAGAACAAGATAATAAAAAATTGATTAAAAATATCATAAGAAAGCTTCTACTAAACATTTTTTATTAAGCCCTGGGTTCTACCGCAGCTTATGGAATGTCGGGTTTCAGCTCCTGCCCGCCCTCTCTCGTCATCGGCATGAACCTTACGGGGATAATCCTTTCTCTTTTAATGCTGTCTTTTCCTTTCTCGATGACAATCAGCTCCTGCATAACCTCGCCTATGGGGATTATCATCCTTCCGCCTGTTTTCAACTGTTCAATCAGTGGTTGAGGTTCCTGCTGAGAGGCGATGGACACAATGATGACATCATAAGGCGCATATTCTTTCCATCCGAGGTACCCATCCCCGAGCTTGAATTTCACGTTCTGATAATCCAGCTCGCTTAAAACCCTTTTCGCCCGGGAGTACAAAGGTTCGAGGATTTCAACCGTGTATACTTCAAGCGCCAGTTCGGCGAGTATCGCCGTGTGATACCCCGATCCAGTGCCGATCTCGAGTACTTTATAGTCTTTTTTTATTCCTGCGAGTTCGGTCATCAACGCAGTCAGATATGGCCTTGTCAGGTCCTGTCCATACCCGATCGGCAGCGGCCTGTCGCTATATGCGTAATTGCGATCCTCCGGCAAAACAAAAAAGTGCCGCTTCACTTTTGAAAAAGCCAGCAATACATTTTTCTCCTTGATATCCCTGCCCTCTAGCTGCTCCTGAACCATCTTGATCCGAGCATTCCTGTATAGCCCTTCCTTGTCCGGGGCTATCGAATCATCACTGCAGGAATTCAGAAGTACCGCCGCTGCGAGAGATAAAAAGACCAAAATACCCGAGTTTTTCATACTTTTCTTTCTCAACATTTTACAAATAATGCAAATTTTATCACCTATCAATCATTTGCTCAAGAACGATTAGCTACAGAGACAAAGATAATAACTTAGGGATATAGGAACCACTTAACCCCCTGATAATGTTAGGCTTGTAAAAATCATATTATTAGCAAAAATGGGCTTAGTGAGATATTAAACATTAACTTGAATGAAATCAACGCTGTTATTGATTTAAGTCAGAAAATAATGCCGTTCGCCGGCAGGGTCAATGTTTTCTGGACGCTGTAGCGGTTCGTCACCCTGTATGTTAACTTCATTATCGGCTTTAGTCGTTTCAGCAACCTCGGCTGTCCATAAGTAGTTTTCCGGGAAAACGGCTCGATGCCCATCTTGCCGAAATAATGTCTCCTATAATCACAGAACCGCCTCAAGGCTTATTCCAAGTATATTTCTATATCAATAAAAAAAGAGCGCAGGGAAAACCCCTGCGCAAAAATTCTGATGCAATTCAGAGGATAAACCAGTTACATCTTCTCCAGAGTAACAGTAACCATATCCGGATCGAATTCGAACCATGCACCGGTTGCAGCGTCAATTATCACAGGAACAAGACCTCCCAGAATGTCGAGAATTACCCAGACAGCTCCAACCTTAGAGTTCACGAGGATCGTCTTCTCCTTGAAGCCCTCTTTCTTGAACATGAGATTCAAGCTGTTGTTAGCTTTCAATTTAACGTTGCATGGAGTGCTGGAACATATCTCCGCTCCGTTTGCATAGACGATCGCGCCCTGTGGATTGGATGTCATTCCCAACTTGCTGCTGTCCCCTTTGAAAATAGTCGCGCATCCGCTGAACACGAATGCAATCGACAATAAAAGAACCGCTGATACTATTTTGTTCATCCGACACCTCCTTGAAAAAATGGATAAATGTTACAATACCGGGCTGCTTTTTGAATACGCCTGCAATTCCCGGCAGGCAAGGTACTTGCCACAGAAATATTACCATCGGGGTGGGACAATGTCAAAAGATTTATACATCTGCCGGAAGACCGGAAGTGAGAAATAAATAGATCGAAGCAATCAAAATTGTGGCTTGGGCGCCTTATAAAAAGCTGCGGCCTCCATCCTTTGATCCAGTCATCCCTCTTGACAAGCCCTGACGATACGCTATAGTGTTGCCCGGCGCGCGGCGCCTTCGTCTAGTGGTTAGGACGGGTGGTTCTCAGCCATCAAGCAGGGGTTCGATTCCCCTAGGCGCTGCCATTTTTTTAAGACATATCAGCAATAATAATTCCTAACCGAATCCTTGCCGCATTAAACCAGCAAAAGCCCTTGAAACTTATTGAATTTGCTTTAAATTAGTCTCATGAGGGGAATGACCTTGGTAGCAGTCATTAATTTCCTGACCGAGCTAAATTCTAAAATCGAGGCTATGGTATGATGGATCAAATTTCTCATTATAAAATCCTTGAGAAAATCGGGGAAGGCGGAATGGGAATAGTTTACAGGGCCGAAGACACAAGGTTGAAACGAATTGTTGCGATCAAGTTCCTCCCCAGGCAGGCCGTTATGCACGAGGAAGACAAGGCGAGATTCGTGCGAGAAGCAAGGGCATCAGCCCTGCTTGACCATTCCAACATTTGCACGGTTTATGAGATAGACGAAATTGAAGGACAGACATTTATTGTAATGGCATACCTCGAAGGCATTCTGCTCAAGGATAAAATCAAAAATGAGAAATTTTCCGTTGACGATGCGCTTAATATCGGCGTTCAGCTTGCTGACGGGCTGAGCGAAGCTCACGCCAAGGGTATTATCCACCGGGATATCAAGGCTTCGAACATTATGATTTCTTCGAAGGGACAAGCAAAGATTATGGATTTCGGGCTTGCAAAATCTTCACAGCTCACCCAGATTACAACATCGGGAACCCGCATGGGAACCGTGGCTTATATGTCTCCGGAGCAGGCAAAAGGCGCGGAAGCGGACTTCCGCAGCGATATATGGTCTCTTGGTGTCGTATTATATGAGATGCTTTCAGGCAAGCTCCCATTTCCAGGCGAAAATATTCATGCCGTTATGTATGCAATTCTTAACGAAGAACCGATCCCCGTTCTGAACCTGAGGGCCGATATCCCTCCCGAGCTTGCATGGATTATACGGAAAGCTATGACGAAGGACTTGAATTCACGCTACCAGGGCATGAAGGAGATGCTTTCCGACCTCAGGACATTGAAAAAAGATACAGGATCACTCCTCACTGAAACTCTTCCAACATATATTAGACAAAAAGGAAAAAAACCGAAACTTTTTCGAATCACAGCTATCGCGGCAGTACTCGTGATCGTTGCGGCGGTTTCCTTTATCCTGTTGAATAAAATATCGCCGCCATCCCAAAAATCAATCGCTGTGCTTCCTTTTAAAGACCTCAGCCAGGAAAGAGACCAGGAGTATTTTTGCGATGGTATGACTGAGGCGATAATCGGAAACCTGTCGAAGATCGAAGGCTTCCGCGTGATATCCAGGACCTCGGTGATGAGATACAAGAATACGGAAAAAAATATTAAAGAAATCGGGAAAGAACTCGGCGTTTCCGCCATTCTCGAAGGCAGTGTCCAAAGGGAAGAACACCAGCTTCGCTTAACAGCCCAGTTGATAAATGTCGAGGACGATTCTCATATCTGGTCGGAAATCTACAATCGCCGCCTTCAGTCCGTCTTCGAGGTACAGGACGAGCTTTCCAAATCAATCGCCAAAGCCCTCGAAATCAAGCTTACTCCACAGAACATCGAGGAATTCGCCAAAAACCGCACAACCAGCGTGGAAGCATATGAATACTACCTCAAGGGTATCTTTCATATAAATAACAAATATATCAATTCCGGCAGCGAACCGGATTTCGAAGCTGGAATAGAGTTTTTCAGCAAATCTATCGAACTGGATACTAAATACGCTCTCGCCTACTATGGGCTCGCCTGGGCATACGAGGCGAGATACGTTTTCACGCGTGATGAAAAATTCAGGGACCTGGTCATTGAAAACTGCAAAAAAGCGTTTCAATTTGAACCCGGCTTGCCCGAGGCAAACGCCGCGATCGGCTGGGTTTATTTTGAAAGAAAAGATTATGATAACGGCTATAAAAGTTTTAAAAAAGCGCTTTCCTCAAAAATTTCCAACTCCGAAATATATCATATGTCCGCTGTCTTCCTGGAAGGCCTCGGACTTCATGAACAGGCAATTAAAATGAACGATCGGGCGCTCGAGCTTGATCCCATCTATCTCTATACATATGTCAACAGAGCGTGGGACTACATTGCCATCGGGGACCTTGAAAGCGCACAGAAAGACTACGAGACGGCAAGAAAGCTCGCCCCGAAGAACGCCAGCATCCTGAGAGGTTCTTCATATCTCGCAACGATGATGGGCGATTACGTATTGTCAGAAAATTTCATAAGGGAAGCTGATAAAATCGAGACTGGAAAGACCGGGGCGGTAAAAGCGCTACTAATGGCAATAAGGGACAAAAACAAAGAAGCTTTGAAGCTCTTGAAAGACGACAGGATTTTAGCTCTTCTCGGAATGAAAAATGAAGCCTTGGGTTATTTGGAAAAAACCATAGAGAAGGGTGGATATAAAGAATATCAGTACTCGTATCCGGCGCTGCTGAATTCGGTATTCTATCGAAGCTTAAAAAACGATGTCCGGTATAAACACATTCTGGAAGCGCAAAAAAAATTGTACGAATCGAGGTTGAAGAAATATGGAGACTTATAGAACCACGTCCCGGCTTAGTTAAAAAACATAAGAATTTTTAAATCTCTCCGATATAGCCATACTCTCCCTGCCCAAGCTAAAGCTATTAGTCCGGTAGCAGAAAACAATACCATTCCGCTTGTAAACGTTTTTTCATGAATGGAGTCTTTCTTTATGTATATGAAAAAGCAGAATTCAAACAACGGAAAGATCGAAATCGAGGAATTAGTACCACTGATCAATCTATCCATCAAGGGAGACAAAATGGCGGTCGAACAGCTGGCACAGGAGGTTTACGGATATATAAAAAGAAGAACGACAGTTGTATCCGGCTCAGCAGAGCTCGCCGCCGATTTAACACAGGATGTTTTAATGAAGATCATCAGGGGGCTGCCAAAATTAAAAAATGCCCGCGCCTTTATCGCCTGGACCGAGAAAATTATCCGCAACGAATGCTATGACCAATTTCGAAAAAATGCTTGTCGTTTTAGCAACCATATTCCCATCGAATCCGAAGAGATTGCATATTCCACTAACCCGGATCAATTCAACCGTCTAAATCAGGATGAGATGATGAAAATACTCTCATCCTTAATAAAAAAACTGGCTACAAAAGAGCAAACCGCATTTTATCTCAGGGAATACGAAGGATTGAGCAGCAACGATATCGGCTTTGCTATGGGGATCAGGCCATCGACCGCGCGGGTCCTGTATATGCGGGCAGGAGCAAAAATATCAAAAATGCTCAATGCATATAAAAACGGAGGGACATTATGAAGTGCAAAAGATTTAATAAAGTCATATATCTCTTCTTAAAAAAGGAACTTTCTTCCCGCGAAAGGATGGACGCGAAAAAGCATCTTGCAGAGTGCTCGGAATGTAAAAGAATATATCACAAGCTCGATACGCTCACAGCACAAACGGGGAGATTCTTGAAAAGTATAAAAACAGAGGAATATATCCGGCTTTCCGATATCAAAGAAAATATAATACAATTTGAGAAAAAGCGTTGTTTCCATATTCCAACCAGGTTCGCCGTAGTGACGGCTGCATTATTATTTACAGTCATTTCTTTATTCCTGATCACGCGAGATAGAATTCAGATGGAAAAACCGTTGAATGAAAAATCTGATTATGCTGATCGAAAAGAAATAACAGATTTCAGTCATCAGGGTACCGGCACAGTTATAAAGATAGATAAAAAAACAGAGACTGTTTTCAAGCAAATGGAATCAGTCAAACAACCAAGCGAAGACGAATTCCGGGAAAGTTATAAAAAATGGCTGGATGAAAGGAAAAACGTTGCGAAGCCAACGATGCTTGTGGTGATACATCAAAATCCCGCAATCAGAGAAATCCATTTCTTGAACAATTAACCAATATGGAGGAGAAATAATGTCCATAAACAAAAAAATACTCTTTACGGTAGCCTTTCTGCTTCTGGCGGCATTTGTCGTAACAGTAACTGCTGAAGAAGCAAAGCCAAATCTTGGCGACAACAGGCTGATTTACAAAGTGAAATACATCAATGGTAATGATTTGGCAAAGCTGCTCGATGAATATGTCAACAAGTCAGAGGGTATGCGTGTGGAATTTATCGAAGGGCTGGACACAATCGCTATAACTGCGCCGAAAGAAACGCATCAGATTCTTATGACTTTAATAGAAAAATTCGATAAAGAGCCGATCAAAGTGGAGTTGAACATTTACCTGGTGCTTCGATCGCCAAAAGAATCGCCCGAATTGAAGAGCCTTGAAAAGGAAACTAATATAGATGATGACTTCCAAAAGAAACTCGATACGTTGAACTCTATGAATTCGGAATTCAGATACTATGGCCTTGAAAAATTATACCTTCCGTTGTCCTCAGGAAAAAAAATATATAATTCAATATGGATGATTATGTTAAAAATTGGAACCCTTTTTAAATTCGAGATCAGAACAAACTGTATAGCATTCACCGATCAAACGATACGCCTGGAGGATTTCACTGTTCTCCTGACTGATGATTCAGGCAAGACAGACCTTCTTATCAAACACAGCTTCGATATAGACACTACCTCCATGAATAAACTAACATTGTCCGGAACTCAAAACATACTCGGTATGAGCGCTCCGGAAAGTTTGGAAATAGTATTCTGGCCCAGGGTAATAAAAAAGTAGGATATCAAGAATCCGATAAAAATAACCCGGCTTTCCCCATTGGAAGCCGGGATTTTGTTATTTTAAAAAGAAGTGAATTCGCTTATCCGGTAACTAACCGGCTTTTATTCCGTATATCTGACGAGGGCGACTGTAATATTATCGTCCCCACCTGCAACGTTGGCCGTTTTAATGAGAATCTCTACTGCCACATTAAGTTTTTCAGAATGCTCATTAACAGCTTGCGCTATCTTCGCATCGGGCACCATCGTCGTAAGACCGTCGGTGCACATCAGGATCGTATCCTTATCCCGCAGTTCGATTTCGTCAATATCAATCATGAAGTCGTCTTTCCCGCCGAGAGCTCTCGTTACGACATTTCGGTAGGGATGATGTTTTGCTTGTTCCTGCGTCAGAAGTCCGAGCTTAAACTGCTCGTTCACCCATGAATGATCCGTTGTCAGCTGTCTAAGTTTGTTATCTCTAATGAGATATAATCGGCTGTCCCCGACATTTGCTGTAGTCATATGATTGGAATTGTCAAAAAGCGCGCAGACTGCGGTAGTTCCCATCCCACCATATTTTTCATGAGTTAGAGAAAATTCATATATCTTCCTGTGCGCGATCCTCACTGCCGCCTCGAGCCTGTTCCCGTTGCGTGACAGTTTGGGATTATATTCAATAGGCCAGGTTATATCTGAATCCTCGTGCGTGTTTCTGATGAATTCATCTATGCTCTTGACAGCCATACTTGAGGCCGTTTCACCAGCAGCCTGTCCACCCATACCGTCAGCTACAATGAATAAAGATTCATCCACATTTACGTGAAAGCTGTCCTCGTTATGATCTCTTTTCTGTCCCTTGTCTGTGCGAGCCTCAAAAATCAAGCTCATCGCTTAAAACCTCAATCCTTATTATCTTCGCTGAGACACCTTCAGCGCCATTTTTTGGACGGCCTCTGGAACATCCTTGCTCATCGCGATTGTCCTGACAGTGAGCTTGCTGAGCCGGGTCAGTAACCTGAGTGTGACAGGAACAGGAGTTTTCGGATTCTTAGCAAGGGCTTCAACCACGCCAAGATTTCTCATCCAATGCCGTGTTTCGGAAATCTGCCTCAAGATATCCTCGCTGACATTTCTCATTTTGGCAAATCCCTCGACGTCAGAATCTGAAACCTTGGGACTCTTCAAAACAGCGGCAGCGACTATCTTATTCGCGTCTCGGACAAGATAAATACGTGCTTCCCGCGGTCCCTTGATTGCAAACTGAATTTTTTGCGGAATATTCATAGTTATAAGCTGCTGTTGAACCGACTTTTGTCTTTCCTCTTCGTCTGCAATCTGTTCTGTCTTGGCGATAGCTGCATCCACATCGGCCTCAACGTTTGACACAAGCAGCAATTTTGGAGCGGGCCTGTTCTTCATAAACTCTGAAGGATAAAGATTGCCGAAAGCCTGGGTTTTATCTTTTTCGATCAACGCCCGGAGCTCTGTCGTGAGGCGGGCATTCGCCAGTATATCATCCATTATCGAAGAGACCCTGGACAGGCGCGGTTTATCGAGGAGTATAAGCTCTAGCTGGGCGGATTCGCAAAACGATGCAAGATGCTTTATTGTTGCATCAGAAGTTGTTGGGTTAAGAATAATCGCCTCCAGGATAGAGAGTTTATCGGAAAATATTTTCGACAGTTGGTCGAGTCTTTCGGCAGTTACATCCTCCATAAGAATGAAATTCGCAATATTCTCCTCTGGAATCTCTCTGATTATTTTTTTAGCAAATTCACTGACGGCGGAATCCTGGTCCCCCCATAATGTAGTAATTATTTCTATCGCTGTGGAGGGGGTCAACTGAGATAAGGCTCTCAACGCAGCAATCTTCTGTTCCTGCGTCGCTTTTCCGGCCTTGATGCCGCTGATAATTTCCTGATTTACATTTTCCACAATCCGATCCGCCCTTTTTTCTGTGATTCTCTCAGAGCTTCATAAGCTTCCTAAATGCTATCCAAAAAATAAAATAATTCAATGCTTTATTCGTCTTTTTCCGGAAGTGTAATCAAAGATGCTCGACCAGCTTGTCAAGGAATTTGTTAAAATCCGAATTAATATATCTTATTTTATTCATTATATCAGCATGTGTAAGTTTATCGCTGCCTTTAAAGTGATGATTTGAAACGGCTGAAACCGCCGCAGTCTCCAAACCTGAATAATGGGCAAAGATAGCTTCCGGGGCGATAGACATCGAGACGATATCCGCTCCAATTTTCTTCAAATACAGCGCCTCGGCGCGCGTCTCGTAGATCGGGCCAGGCATCGTGGCGATTACTCCATCTTTCGCAGGCAACCCCGCGGCTTTCAATGCGGCCTTAACGCTGTCGGAGAAAGGGTTTTTATATATCTTGGATATGTCCAAAAACCTGGCCGATCCATTCAACGGTGACAATTCCTGTATAGGGTTTCCTGCAGTGAGATTAATATGATCAATTACTCTTACGATATCCCCCGTATCGAATTCGTCCGAAAGCCCCCCGCTAGCCGATGTCAGCAATATCTTTGAAACACCCGCTTGAAGAACTATCTCAACCGGGAAAATAACCTCGCTCTGCCTATACCCCTCATATAGATGCAGGCGCCCATAAAAAACGAGAATAGGCTTCGATCCGAACATATATAGACTGATAAAATAGTCATGGCCCTCCACTCTTCCCCTGGGTTTAAACCCGGATTCTTCAAAGCTTATTCTGCCGAGAATCTTCCGGCCGGCGGATGCGTTTATCTCAAAGCCTGTTCCGAGAATTATTGAAAGCACAGGCGCTATGTTGGATTTTCGAAGAAGCACGGAAAGAGCTTTTTTCATCGTGAGCCTTTAAGGTTATCCGCTTCATCCCCGAAATTGACCGATACGAGTTTTGAAAGGCCCGGCTCCTCCATTGTAACGCCATAGAGGACACTCGCAGTCTCCATTGTCCTTTTATTATGCGTGATTAAAATAAATTGAGTCTTGTTGGAATATTCCTTGATCATTTTAATGAACCTGTTCGTATTAACTTCATCCAACGATGCATCAACCTCATCGAGTATACAGAACGGACTTGGCTTATACCTGAATATACCAAATAGCAGAGCTATGGAAACCATCGCCTTTTCGCCGCCCGAAAGCAGTAAAATACTCTGCAGCCTCTTTCCCGGTGGCTGCGCGGTGATGAGTATCGGGCATTCCAGAATATCCTCCCCCTCTGGAAGAGTGAGCTCGGAGCGACCGCCGTCGAAAAGATGGCTGAAAATTTCCTTGAAATTCGCGTTTATCTGATTAAAAGCCTCGATAAACCGTTTTCGGGATTCATCTTCAAGTTTGGTTATCACTTTTTCGAGTGAATCTATCGAGCCTGTAAGGTCTTTTTCCTGCTCCCGGTAAAATTTCAACCTTTCCTTTGCCTTTTCATATTCCTCGTAAGCTATAGGGTTCACTTCGCCCAATTTCTGAATCTTGAGTTTCACCTCGGTATTTTTTTCCTGAATCTCGGCGATCGCTTCCATTATCTCTGGCGCTGTGAAAAGTCCGGTATAATCGCCGATGGTACGTCCAAGCTCATTCCGGCAGTTTTCCTCGATATTTTTCAGGGACACGGATATCTCGGTCAGCTCAATCTCCAGCCGGTTGATTGACTTCACCTCTTCTTCATGTTGGCGGCGGACAGATTTCAGATACTGTTCCCTCTCGATCACTCTGCCCTGCCTGTCCTTGACTGAAAGCTCTTTCTGGGAATAGATTTCCCTTATGGTGGCAAGCTCGGCGCTTTTTACACCGCATTCCTCCTCGATTACCGCAGTCTCCTGCCTCAGCTGGATTATCTTTTTATCCGCATCACCGGATTCCTGCTTCTTTTCGGATATCTGACGCTCAAGGTCAAGAACGGCTTCTCTCAAATGAAAAATGTTGTTTTCGCAGTTCTGCTTTTCCGCTCTAAGCCGATTGAAATCCTCCTGTATCAGCGAATGGTTTTCTCCAGCCTTGTCCACGCCATTTTTTATCTCTTCCAGTGCCTCTCGAATTTTATCCCTGGCCTTAAGAAGTTCATCTCTTTCCGCCGACAAAGAGTTCTTCAATGCGTCCAATTTTTTATATTCTGCGCTTAAAACGTCTCCCTCTCTGGAAAGCTGATCGTCCTCGGTTTCAAGCATATCCCGCTTGATCCGCAATCTCGCCCTTTCCTCTTCGATCCGCTTCAGTTTCTCTTCGCCTACGGAGCATCTTCTCTTCGTCTCGTTAATCCTGATTTCCAGCTCGGAGAGCTCTCTTTCAAATTCCTCGAGCTGTTTGAGGAGCTTTCTTTCTTCAGCTTCGAGGCCTTTCAATTTCAGCTGATTGAAATCCAATTCCGAAGATTTGGTTCTTATTAATTCTTGCAAGTCGAGGAGCCTGGGGGCTTCGCTCCCTTCGTCTCCGCAGATAAGAACACCTTTGCCGGTCAATATATTGCCTTTCAGACTGATGACATCCCCTTCATTCAGCAATCCCGATATGGATTCGAAATCGGCAATCTCCTCCACGATATATGCATCCGGGATTATCCGGGTCAGAAGATGAGCAAAACCGCCGATTCCGTTCAACTCTCTGTGGAGGGTTGTTAAAACATTTTTTTTACCGTTTACATCAAGCGTCCGGAAGGGATTATTATTATCGAGAATGTCGCGGACTATGATCGCCGCCCTTCCCTTTTTATTTTCATCCAGCAATGAAGCCAGCCGCATGGCGGATTTCAAATCCGTAGCGATAAAATTCCTTATGGAATCTTCGAGGTAACGCTCGGCCGCGAGGCGGTATTTCTCGTTTACGGAGAACTGTTCAAGCAGCAAACCCTCGATATTGTACTCTCCGCTCTTGCGTTTCTCCAAAAGGAATTCGCCGGCAGTATATCTTCCCGGGTCCGCCCACTGCATCTTACGTATCGTTTCGATTTCGCTTGATAGCCTCGTGATCGCCTCCCGCAGCTTCAGCAAATTCCTGGTCTTTTCAGAAATCTCCTCTTTCAGAACCATAGTTTTGCCGCTCAAATCCGCTGAACGCGAATTCAAGTTTTTTAACTCGGACTCGAGGTCAACCTGACTTTTCTCCTCCTCGATAAAGGATTTTTCAACAGTTGCCAGGTCCTTCTCCATCACTGCCAGCTCGGAAAGATTCCTGACCTTTCTGGCTTTATGCTGATCCAGCTCCGTTCCGGTTTTTACGAGCTGAGATTGTATCTCTGCAAAACGGTTTAGCGTATCAAGATGTTTCCTGCCGCTCTCCTCCCAGCTGATTTCCAGCTGCCGGTGGCTGTCCTTCTTCGTGCTCAGATGCGATAACGCGGAATTCAGTTCGGTCTGTCTGGCGGTAAGGGAACTGTCGAGGGTTTCCAGGCTTTTTTCATGTATCGAAATGGATTCCTTTCTTTCTCCAAGTTTTCCATCGAGCTCGGTTTGTTTTAATTTATTACGGTCAATTAAAAGCGAGAGATCGGCTATCCTTACACCGTTCTCCTCCGTCTTCCCCTTCATGCTGTTGACGTCAATTTCCAGCTGAAAAAGATTTTCATTAAGCTTCTTCAACTCCGATTCGGCGTCAATCAAACCAAGTTTCATCTCCTCGTTTTCCGCCTCCGAGGATGCCATGCTTGAGGATGTGCGGGCTTCGTGATCCTTGAGGCTGGAAATCCTTCTCAGCACATCCTCCTGCCCGCTGAAGAGCTTGAAATATCTCTCTATGTATATCAGGAGCTGATAATCGGTCTGCTCGGCATGCAGTCTTTTATATCGGCGCGCCTTCGCTGCTTGTCCCGCGAGGCTGCGCACCTGTTTCTCGATCTCGTTCATTACGTCATATAAACGCACCAGGTTCTGCCTCGTCGCCTGCAGCTTGAGGCCGGTCTGGTGGCGCTTTGCCTTGAAACGGGTGATGCCGGCTGCCTCTTCGAGGAGGTCGCGCCGGTCTGCGCTGTTCTGGCTTAAAATCTGGTCTATCTTCCCCTGCTCGATGACCGTATATACAGACGTCCCGAGACCGGTGTCCATAATCAATTCCTGGATGTCCCGCAGGCGGCATTCCTTGCCGTTCAGAACATATTCGGATTCACCCGTGCGGAAGAGGCGCCTTCCGATCTGAAGGATCTCGTTGTCCTTATTGGCATCGCCGTTCTCTTTAAACATGGTGATTATCACCTGCGCCATGCCGAGGGGTTTGCGGTTGCGGCTGCCGTTGAAGATGAGGTCGTCCATCCGTTTTCCCCGCAGCTGCGGCGCGCTCTGAGAGCCGAGGACCCAGGCGATGGCGTCGCCTATGTTGCTTTTTCCGCAGCCGTTGGGGCCGACGATGCCCGTGACGCCCGGCTTGAACTCAAGCGACTGGTAGTCGTAAAAAGACTTGAAACCCTGAATCTCTATTTTGTTTAATCTCATTTTTCCATATGCCTTGACGGCGAACGGTTATCTTAATACATCATAACCGCAGCTGTAAAGAGATTCCAGTGAAGAAAACCTCACTTTTGGAAAGATTTTTCCCCGGAGTGGTCTCCGGCGCGAATAATTTGTCGAAACCGGTTTTTTACACAGTCTTAAGATGTTATAATGAACCCGGTCGTGCTAAGCGGGGAGCTGGCGGTTCCCTGTACCTGAAACCCGCCTCACGCAGGGCTGAATCCCTTTCGGAGAGGCGGCTTGACCGGCACAGCCGGGGGTTCCGACTTTAAGGGCACGGGTCCTGTGCAACGGGCGCCTTCGAACCCCGCCAGGTCCGGAAGGAAGCAACGGTAAGATGTGATGTCCCGTGTGCCGCAGGGAAATCCTTGCCTTGCCGGAATCCTGCAGGCGGCCGTCTCAACCGCAGCGAAGAAAGGTGCACGGCCATATTTTTTTATCCGACGTTTGTTTCACTAAGCTCCAAATAAAAGCCAGGAGCAGGAACGATATACCTGTACTATTCCATTTTTCTCGGATAACAGGGATTGCCGTAAGCAAGAAGCCGGTTTCCCTTGACGTTAATGAATGTCCAGATTTTGTTTTGCAGCAGGAGCCTCTTGAACCTGATTGTCTTCAAATCCCTGTCGCTGATGGAATTCACCCTCTTGTTGGTGATAACAGAATACAGTTTATAATCCGAAAGATCTCTTTCTTTAAATCCCTTCGGTTTGTGAATCACGGCATAAACCTGCGCCATCCTTTGAGGATCCTTGTCGAGTTTCACTATCTCGCAGTCCTTAAACATCTCCTGAAAATCTTTCTTCCCGAACCGCCAGAAATCGTAAGGGTATTCATGAAAGGGCCAGCGGGAGGGGGCAGTGACAATCATATATCCGCCGCTTTTGCAGACATTTTTAATATTCGAGAGAGCGGCCTTCCATTCCCTTATATGTTCCAAAGTGCTTGTGGAAATAACCACATCGAAGCTTTCCTTTCCGAAATGCTCCATAAGGCTATGGGCGGGACATACTAAATCCACGCCCGGTCCAGCCATTATATCGGATCCGATATATTCCTTCGGTTCGAGCATGCTGAGAAGATAGCGCAAACTGCCGTTTACGTCATATGAACCGACCTCAAGTATCCGCTTGCCCTTCACAAACGAAGCGCTTACGTTCCTGCTCGCCCAACGCAAATCGTTAATTGTGCACATCGGTTTACCTTAATTATAAATGATTAGATCGTGGAAAGATTCAGAAATAATGATACTTCAAATTTCTGCAAATCCAAACATAAATTATGAAATGCTTCCTGTTTCCCTCTTCCCTGTAGAGCAACGTTTATGAATAGAAAACGTTTTTTAATGTACGCGAATAATCTCAATATGCGCAATTATTTCGCTTCAAGAGATTGGGGTACTTCATATCCTTTGACAGTGCCGCCTCTTTTTGCTATCCTCTGTTTTTCTATTGTCCTTAGCGGAGAGGTGCTGGAGTGGCCGATCAGGGCTGCCTGCTAAGCAGTTGCAGGGGGTTAACTCTTGCCGAGGGTTCGAATCCCTCCCTCTCCGCCAATTAATTCAAAACGAATCCCAATTGCATTCAATGTCTATTGCGTACTCAATATCGTTACCCCTTAAATAATATTCATGGTGTCGCTACGAAGTGATTCTTCGGTAAACTAATTATTTATAAGTGTTTTTTGATATATGTATTGATGTTAGTACAGTCAAGAGCATGTATGATAGTTCCTGTCTCCGCACTCTGGCCTCTCATGCCCTGATGATATTTTCAGAATTTGTTTCCGAAGGCTCTTTCAATTGAGCAGATAAAAGGAGTAAATTATGAAAGCGTTAGTACTTTATGATACGAATTTCGGGAACACGAAAGTGATTGCCGAAACGATCGCGAAAGAACTCTGGAAAGACACTAAAGCAATGCCGGTTTCTGATTTTGATGTGAGAGAAATCAAAGGGATTGATCTGCTCGTTGTCGGCAGCCCTATTGTCGGATGGAAACCTTCGGAAAAAATGGTGGCATTCCTGGCAACCCTCGGTAAACAGGCTGTGTCGCAATTCAAATGAACTCATGTATGATGTTCTCAGGTATTCTTAAGTTATTGATACTAAAAGGAAGATTCCCCGTCGCAGCCCTTCGAAGTATCCTGGAGAATGACTTTTTTATAATTGCGACACAGCCTGAAAGACCGGCTGAAAGGTATTAAAGCGGCAACCTTCGATACGAGAGTGAAAATATTCATCCATGGAGATGCCGCAAAAAAGATATCTCAAAAACTGAAAGAAGCCGGGGCGGAAATTATTACCGAGCCTCTGGCATTTTATGTTCGAGGGAAAGAGGGGCCGCTATTTGAAGGCGAAAAAGAAAAAGCAATGGAATGGGCAGGAACACTATTCAAATTTGCTGCTGTATGAGATTTTTTAATGTTCATAACATGTCGATACTAAATGGAAGATTTACAGAAATGCTCCGCATTTTACAGAATCCTTCGGATTTCCCGTCACAGCCCTTCGAAGTATCCCGGAGAATGACTTTTTTATAATTGCGACACCGCCTGTAAAAACCATTGCGCTGCGTTAATAATATATCTCCGCTGCCTGTATCAGGAGAGAATCGAATATATCTTCCCTGCGCGCTTTTCCCGCTTTCAGTTTTTCGAGCCAATAATCGAGGTATTTCATTTTCCATTCGGCATTGAAGACAAAGGCATATGCCGAGCGCAGGTACGAAAGGTCATCCTGTCCGAACGAGCGGGCAATTGTCTGAGCCGTTGAAAGTGGAAATATTTCCGGCCTGTAGCTTTTCATAGTTTTCCATATTCCGCTTTTCACGGAGGCGATGATCACTTTTTCGGGAAATGTTGATTGCAATTTCAGTACATTGCGCTGCCGGGCGAAGCCGCAGAAAAGCAGGCCGCTCTTATCAAGCTTTCCAAATTCATCAGAGCGGAGGAATTCCATCATATCTTTCCTCCGTGCTATGACAATCCTATCTCCAGTCAGCCTTTCAAGATATTTCCGAAGGACAATCATCCGCTGCTTACCTTCGGTTACGTTTATCCACCGCCACCCACGCATTGTCCCGCTTAAACTTTCGCTTTCGAAGATGTTGAAATTACGAGGCTGAATACAAAAGACGGTAACATCCCAGGGATAACCGGCAAGAGCAGTGTATGGCTCGGCAGCTGAAGGCATTTCATCAGCGGAAGCCTTCCGGAGTTCGTCCAGGTCAATTTTGTAAACCGCCGTCCCTTTCGACGAAAAGGCCTTCTTCAGGAACCTGGGATTGTCCCAATAATCGGCACAGGTCTTCGCATCGGTGATCACCCAGCCGGTTTTATATTCGAGCGCTTTGGAATAGAACGCGTCGTAGCGTTTGTATTCCAGCGCCTGGATCATCAGGTTCCGGTCTTTGAGCCGCTTTTGATAATCAACGTAAGGGTTGGAAAACTGCTCCCCCCCGGGATTGACTACGAATTTCCTGCCCGTCATCAGAATGTAACCCGGCGCCTCTTTATCGTTAAAAAAGACATCATCTGGAGCGGTTGATTCGAGCGTCCACTTATATAAAAGATCATACGATTTATTCAATCGCTGGGTTACCTTGGAGTGTTTCAGTTGCATATAATCCTCGCGAGCCTCATAACCCGATTTCATTAAAAGAAAAGCGGTGATCATTGGCAGCGTCAGTAACAGAGTGCATAAGATGCGCTCCGGTTTATGCAAATCATGAATCTTAATTCCGGCTTTCTGAACAATCTTAATGGCGGCTGACGATGCCCTGATTATCACATAAGACGAGCCGAGACCGAAAAGAAGCGCTTCGAGGATAGTGAGGTACACCACAAAATGCAGGCTTGGAACGATGAGAGGAAGATACATAAACTTTATCGCCTGCCTTGCGTAGTTATAGGACATCAAGGCAATAATAATGACAGAGAGCATAAAAAAAAGCCTGTAAGCCTCGGATGAATTCCTTTTTCTTATGAGAACTACAAACCCGATTAAGATCAGGATCGCAACGATCCAGTGCGGCGCGGCGGCCGAAACGAAACTTGTAAAATGATTCAGCTGCAGTATTGTCTCCGTAAAATCCATCGGAACCGGGTTAATGATCTTCATCCTATAGTGAAAGAGGATCGAATAAAGGAACGGCAGGCTAACCGCGAAGGCGGTAATCATAGAGAGTGAAAAACCTGATAGCGCCCGTTTCCGCCGCCGGGATAACTCCACTTGCCCCGTTTGCTTTTGCCGCCCTGTCCGGATTTCTGATATCGTATTAACCAGAATGACCGAGCCCAGGATAACGGCCGGCGCGGTATGCGCAAGGAACGTCAAGCCCAGGAAAAGCCCTGTCAGGAGATGCCATTTCAATCCGGCCGTTTCCACCGCCTTGATATAGAAAGCGAGTCCGATGAAAAAAAACGCGGGCGCGAGATGCAGCGAATACATAATCGGCGAATATGTGCCTGTAAAATATACCGGCAATCCCGCGGTGATTATGAACAACATGGCAAATACCGATGCTGCGGCCGTTACAGCATCAAACGCTATCAGAAGCAGGACGAAAAAGCATACCGGCGTCAGAATGTTCAGGAATGCCCCAGCCCTCAGGTTCACGATGTCCGGCGGAGCTCCGGAAACCTTCGATATCAGGGCAGCAAGCCCGGGAACGAGGGGGTTATACCAAATCTTTTCGCCGAGGTAATTCGGATCCGCGAGGGGAGCGCCGTCCAGTATGGACTGTGCCTGCGACAAGTTCCTCTGAAGATCTCCATCGAACGTTCTTCTTGCCGTTGAGGAGGTTTTAATGCCTATGGACAGAACGAACAGGATCAGAAGAATGACTATAAGATACGGAACCGGCTTTATCGGCTCGAACGGTTTTTTCATTTTTGTTTTCATATATGTATAATATAACAATAAAGTGAATGAGTGTGAATAACAGAACCGTCGCTTTTTTGTCGTCCTTAATTTGGATTTGCACATTTTGTATTTCAGAGAAAAATGACTGATTACAGAGAGCAGATAAGAAACCGTTTGATGATGACGCGCGTTCCCATAGTGATTATTGGGCCGACGGCTTCCGGTAAAAGCACACTCGCCGTTTTGCTGGCTGGCGCTTTGGACGGTGAAATCATAAGCCTCGATTCCATGCAGGTTTATATCGGAATGGATATCGGGACAGGCAAAATATCGCCTGAAGAAAGAAGGGACATACCGCACCACCTGATAGACGTTGTTCATCCGGATCAGGTGTTTTCCGCGGGCGAGTTTCAAAGGATGGCGGAAGATGCTGTGGAACGCGTTTGGAAACTCGGCAAGACGCCGATCATCGTCGGAGGAACTGGTTTATACTTGCGGGCATTTCTCAAAGGGCTTTTCCCAACTCCGGTGCGAAGCGATGCTCTGCGTAAAAGAATAAAGGAATGGGAAAGGCGCGAAGGACTTGAAAGCCTCTTCGGCTTTCTCAAACGGGCGGATCCCGGGATTCAGGAAATTATCAAACCCGCAGACAGACAAAGAATCCACCGCGCACTCGAAATTTTTCTTGTGACGGGTAAAACACAATCTTCTATGAGAAAAACAGCTGGGTTTGCCGGGGACCGTTACAAGGTCATAAAAATTGGCCTGGATTTTCCAAGCCGGGACATACTTTATAAAACCATCGAAAGCAGGGTGGATGCAATGTTCGGTGCGGGTTGGATCGAAGAGGTCAAACTCCTTCTTGAAAAATATCCGATAAGTCTGAATCCATTTAAAGCTATCGGCTACCGTGAGATCGCTGCGCATATACAGGAGAAAAGATCGCTTGAAGAAACTATCGCCGCTGTAAAACAAAAAACACGTAACTATGCCAAGCGCCAGGTTACCTGGTACAAAAAAGAGGACGCGGTCCGGTGGTTCGACGCAGGAAAAGACAAAGAGCTTGTTTGCAATGAGGTTTTAAAGTATATTTCCGCATACATTAACGACGAAGGAGAATTTAGCGATGGCGGCAGAGCAGATTAACTTGCAAGACGCTTTCCTCAATCAATTGCGGATTGAGAGGGAGCAGGTCAACATCACAACGATGAACGGATTCAAAATCAAATGCAGAGTCAAAGGATTCGACAAATTTTCGATTCTCGTGGATACGGGCGACTCCGAACAAATGATTTTCAAGCATTCGATTTCCACTATTGCAGTTAGAAAAGAATTCACGAATAAATTAAGAATGACTCCGTCAACGGAGAAGAAGCAACCCGACTCAAATCCGGAAGAAAAATGATCTCTAACCGCAAGGTTTATCTGTTTATAATCCTTTCGATTTCCATCCTGTTTTATGCCTCCTGCTCCATAAAAGAAGTCGCAGTCTCTCCTATCCTCTCCATCCCGGATTATATAAAAACGGTAACAAATCCAGCTTCCGGGTATGAAAAAGAGCTCGATGCCGTTTTTCTGAAAAGCTTCAACGCAGCATGGACGAAGCTTCAATCCGGGAAAGCCGATGAGGCGAAAGTCATATTTGAGGATATAACAGACTCTAAACCGGGATTCTATCCGGCATACGTAGGCATTGGCTATCTCGCGATGATGGACGAGAGCTACAATGACGCGATGCGAAATTTCAATGTGGCGCTGAAGATCAAAAAAGATTATCTGCACGGGATGCTCGGCTTAGGCGCCCTATACCGGGTGATGGGTGATAATCTAAAGGCTTTCAACGTCTATGGCCTCGTGCTGGAAAAATTTCCGAGGCAGCCGGAAGCAAGGATGCAGTATGATATAATCCGGCTGAAGGAAACGGACAAGTATTTATTATTAGCGCGCTCTTATAAAAATGACGGCAAATTCGACCCGGCTTGGGATAATTACAGGAAAGCCCTGAACTACGTCCAGGGAGAGGATTTTGTTTTCCACGAGGTCGGCGACTTTCTGACGGCTAATAAAAGATATAAGGATGCCATTACTTATCTACAGCGCGCTAACGATCTCCGGCCCAATAATCCGGATTACCTCAAGTCGTTCGCATCTGCGCTCGAAAAATCCGGCAAGCCGGCGGATGCAAGAGCATATTACAAAAAAGCGCTCGACCTGCGCCCAACCGATGCCGTTTTGAGAGCAGATATCGAAAGGGTTACAAGAGCGGCACAAAGAATTAAAACCGGCGAGAAAGGGCGTGAAATCCAGGCAATGGAACAAATGACCCGTGCGGCGGCGGCTGTTTATCTGGAAAAAAATTTCCCATTCCCAGGCGAACCTGACGATTCCAGGATGGAGATCATCACCGATATAATAGATAACCCGGACAACCTCGAGATCATTTCGATGGTTAAACGGGGAATATTCGATACATATTCGGATCACACATTCGCCCCCAATCAACCGCTTACCCGCCTCGATCTCGCAATGCTGCTGGACCGTCTTATCAAACACTCGACCGAGACCGGAGCACAGATGAAATTCAATACGAAGGGCATTCCGGTTGAGATAAGCGATGTCCCGATAAACACACCTTCATACCCGATCATTCGGCGGATCGTAACCCTCGGCCTGATGTCCCTTCAGGCTGATAAAAAGTTCAACGCCAACCAAAATATCAACGGCAGAGATTTCGTGCTCGCCGTAGACCGTCTTGCAAACCTTCTGGAAAACGAAGATTGAAGCCTCTGTCCAAAGCGCTGCCGGTTTTTATCTTATTACAAATCCTTTTACTTCAATCTATATCATCTGGGGAAAAAAGTTTTAAAGAAGAACAACAACTTTTTAATAGAGTAAGGGCGGCAAGAGCTGAGAAAGAAGAATCTATCAGGCATATTTTCAAACAGAAAGCTATGGGATACCCTCCTCATGGGATAATTTTGATAGCCTATAAAATGGACCGTGTCCTTGAGCTATGGGCCGGCGGCAATGAGGACAAATACACGTTGATCCGATCTTATCCAATCTGCAGATTATCAGGCGGGCCTGGGCCCAAGCGCTGTGAAGGGGATATGCAGATTCCGGAGGGTTTTTATAAAATCGTGCTGTTCAATCCTGTTTCCAATTATCATCTCTCGATGATGATAAATTACCCCAACAAGTCCGACAAAATCCTCGGATGCAAAAGACCCGGCGGTCTCATCTTCATTCACGGCAACTGCGTCACCATAGGATGTATCCCTATTACCGACGATATGATAAAAGAACTCTATCTGATTTGCGTAGATGTAAAATCAGGCAAAAGCTCCGAAATACCGGTATATATCTTCCCCATCCGGCTGACCGATGCGAAGATGAAAGAGATCGAAACGCTTCATAAGGACGACACGGATTTGATCGCTTTCTGGAGGAATATCAAGACAGGTTACGATCTTTTTGAAGAAACCAGAAGGCCTTTGAACGTCGAAGTTGATAAAGCGGGATTCTACATAATCAAAAGATAAAATAAAGGGCGCATTACGTTGAATCGAATGCGCCCAAATGAAAATCCGTCGGATAAACGATAAAACTTGACAGCTCAGTACGCTACTTTTTTGCGCCCAGTCTCAGCCGTTCCTTGTTGAACTCGACCAGAAATCCTCTTAACCTCTGAAAGACTTCAGCCTTGAAGGCATCCTGTTCCGTCTTGCTCGGAATGCTCAGTAAAGATTTATCGAAATCATCAATCATTTTCGATGCCGCTTCTTTAACGACATCCAGTTCCATCTTGTCTGCCATGCGCGCGATGAATTCCTCATCCTTATTTTTTCCATCTCCATCGCCGAATGTAAAAATGGACTCAAGCGTTGCGTTCACAGTTTCAGTGGAATATTCCGCATTCATGAATCTCATTACCGCTGCGATCTGGTATGCTTTGAAATAATCTCCGAGCTCGAAACCGTTTTTTACCAGGAAGTGTCCCGCATCAGAAACATTTTCAACCGGTTTATTGAAGAAGATAAACGCGGCAAAAACCATTATTACAACAAATATCACGATCAGCAACGTGTGCTTGAATTCTTTTTTCTTTGCCATTTCTATTAGTATCCTTTCACAAATTAGAATAGTTTAAATAAATGAGCGATTCAAGATATTAATAATTCAACAAGATCCGACCAACCGGAAAATTTTAAAACCACTCCTTCTTCACTACTCCCCATTTTCTCAGGAAGATATGCCAAGTCATTTTTCTTAACAATAATGGTCTCCGCGGCACTTTTTTCGGGAGGATCAGATTCCATTTCTTGATCCGCTCCTGCATAATATGCGGGTGAGCGCCTTTGAATTTCTTTGCCACATCCAGCATCCTGAAATCGTATTCATCGAGGCCGGCATATTTATTTTCAATATAACCGTTTTCATGCCAGAATTTTTCGAAACTCTTCATCTTTTCCAGCATAACCTTCGGCGATTTCACCCAACCGTAATGAAATATCCTCGCCCCGGAATCTGAAACCCGCAGCCTGGACCCATTGGTCTTTCCAAACTCTGCGGCATCTTTTATGGACACAATTTCCGGGATGTTGCGCACAAGACGCACAGCTCGCTTATATCGAAAAGGATTATAATAATCATAACATGCTTCGAAATGAATATAACGGAAGGAGAGCGCCTCGACCCCTGAGTCATTATTTTGCTTGTCTACCGTATTCATTATAGCTTCAAGGTCATTTTGATGAACAACCTCGTCAGCTTGCAAATAAAACGCCCAGGGATATTTACACTCGCGCAAGGCGGCATTTGTCTGCCGGGCAAATTCACTGCCTTTGACGTTGTTTTCCATATCCCAGACCGTTTCGATTATTCTTATCTTGTCCGAGCCGATCGCTTTTACGGCCTGGAGAGTTCCATCCTCGGACTTGCCGACAGCAACAATCATCTCTCTCACTATGGGGAGGATGGATTTGATGGACTCGATAAAGGGATAGTCGTATTGGACACCGTTTCTTAAAATTGTAAAACCGCTTATTTCCGCCATAGCCTGATCTGTTTGGAAAATTCTTTTTTATATGTCGAGAACGGAACGGTGACGAGGAAAAGGAATGCCGCCGCCACTTCGGTATCACCCCAATTGTATTCGAACAGGCCGGCAGTGAAAAAGGATAAAACGACTACCACAGCTGAGATCATTAAATGATCTTCCGGAATGTGTGAGTTGCCTTCTTTTCGGAGACTGTTATAAATCCTCCCGGCATAATAAAGTATGGAACCCATAAACGCCAGCCAGATAAAAGCAGTTAAGAGCCCCTTCTCCGCCGCAATTTGAACAACATTATTATGAAGATGAGGCCTCCGCTTATCTCCTTCATCCGCTTTATATTCCTCGTAAACACTTGGAATCATTTCAGGTCCCACTCCCAACAAAGGATTATCTCTGATAATCCTGGCGCCTGTACGGATCATCATCAGCCTGTCCTGAATGGTCGCATCGTGAATGTCAATCGTGCTGGCGATTCTTTCTTTCACAACCGGAGGAACAAAGATGAAAAACAGAAAGAGCATCACAATGCCAAGCGGAACGTATCTCGGTCTTATAACCCCGAACAGGATCATAAATCCAAGGGCAGCGCCGACCCACGCGTTCCTCGTGAGGGTCGTAAGGAATGCCGTGCAGAGAAGCAGAAGCACAAGCGTCCTCGTCCATCCAAATTTTTTCATTCCAGTCGTAATAAGATGTCCCAGCAGAAAAATGATTATCATCATCAATATGCCAGCGGCCGTCATATAATGCCCGAGAAAACCGCTAAGCCTATGTTGTTTTCCCAATCCATACATCAGCAAGCCCCATACAGCGTTTACAGCTGCTCCGGCATAGAGAAAGCTTATAAATTTTTTCTTTTGGGGCTCATTTTCGATGATGTTATAGAACATCAGCGGAATCAGGATCAACGGAAGAATCTTGAAAACCGAAAAGCCTTCTGCCGGGTTCAACGAGAAGACGAGCGACATCAAGCTGAAAATAAAAAAGGAAAAAAGGAAGGGGTAAAACGGCGGCAGAAGGACGGTCTTCTTCCCGTTCACTGTAATGAAAATCCAGCAAATCCCTGCAAGAACTAAAAACACCTGTAATCCGCCGATGGAGATGGGAAGAAAAAAGACACCGGCAAGCGCCAGTCGCTGGCATAGTTGAAAATCACCGCCACCGAAATCGAGCACAGATGCGATCCAGCCTTTGCAGCTTTTTAATATAGAAGCAGTTTCTTTCAATACTTGATTGCCTCCATCAGGGCAAGGGCAATATTGTTGTTAGAACAGCCTTGCTTCGATCTCCGGGAAAAAAAACCGGATCTCCTTTTCAGCGGTGGCCGTTCCATCGGAAGCATGAATCGCATTCTTCCTCACCGTATGCCCATACAAAGCTCTGATCGTGCCTTCGGCGGCTTCTTTGGGATCCGTCACCCCGACAAGACTTCGTAAATCCTCGATAGCATTTTCCTTTTCGATACAGAGGGCTAATATGGGACCCGAGCTTGCATATTCTATCAGCCCTTCGAAAAAATCCTTCCCCCTGTGGACTTCGTAAAATCGTGCCGCGTCATCTTTTGTAAAACTCTGAATTTTTGCCGCAACGATACGAAAACCGGCTGCTTCGATCATGCTGATGATCTCGCCGACTTGGCCCTCATTCATCGCATCCGGCTTGATAAAGGTCAGAGTCCTCTGAAGCATCGAAGCACTAATCCTTGTAGTTTTTTACGGCTTCCGCTCCGGCATAGAGAGATTTGCGGTTCATTTCTTCCGTACCTCTGGGCACTTTTGTCATAAGCGACTTCTCAAGGGATTCGAAGCTGACAGCCTTCAATATTTCGTTAACCGCTCCGAGCGCCACGATGTTTGTAGTTATCTCCCTGCCGGTAATTTCCCGGGATATGTTGCTGAAAGGTATTTTATACACCTTGTATGACGGATTCTCGGGAAGGCGTTTCACCCTGATAGAATCTACGAGAAGTACAGAGTCCTTGTCGAGGTCCTTGATATAAGTGTCGCAAGCCCTCTGGGACAATGCCAGCAGAAGATCCGGTTTTGTTACCCGCGGATAATCAATATCGTGATCGCTGATCAATATCTCGGATTTGCTCGCGCCGCCTCTTGCTTCGGGACCATAGGACTGAGATTGAAGGGCGTGAAGGTCATCATAAATAGCTGCCGCTTCGCCCAGAATTATGCCGGCAAGGATCATCCCCTGTCCGCCGGTGCCGCTTAAACGTATTTCCAAAACATCCTTTTTCAGTGTCATAGCAATACCCATTCGCTAGCTTTTTCTTTGGAAGCTTTTTCGCAAATTTTCGCGTATTCCTCGATAAATTCCGGTTTCTCCGCGTCCCACAAAATTCCCGTCGGCAGATACTTCTTTTTTTCTTCGTCTGTCTGCTGCGACCATTTTGCAAAAGGCATCGTAATTTCTTTCTGCCATTTCATAAGATCAACGGCGGCTGGGAGTTTGTTCTTCCTGCCGTATATTGTCGGGCAACCGCACAAAACCTCGATCACCGAAAAACCATTCTTCTGGATACCCTTGATCATCAGATTATCCAACGCCGCGGCATCATAAGTGGTCCCCCGGGCAACATAAGAGGCGCCGGCTGCAACCGCAAGTTCCGATATCGCAAACGGCTGTTCGAAATTACCGTATGGACAGGTTGACGCATATTTCATATACGGCGTTGTGGGCGAATACTGGCCGCCTGTCATCCCATAGATATTGTTATTAAAAATGATCATGGTCATATCGATGTTGCGCCTGCACGCGTGGATGAAGTGATTGCCGCCGATCGCGGTGGAATCGCCGTCGCCGGAAAAGATGATTACTTTGAGGTCAGGACGGGCAAACTTAACGCCGGTGGCGAAAGCCAGTGCCCGGCCATGAGTAGTATGAATCGTGTGGAAATCAACGTAGCCAGTCGCCCTGCTGGAACAACCGATTCCGCTGACTGCTGCGACCTGGTTCGGGTCAAGGTTCAGCTTGTCAATTGCCCTGAGGAAAGCTCCGAGCACAATGCCGTTGCCGCATCCCGGACACCATATATGAGGAAATTTATCTTTCCTTAAATATCTTTCGATGTTCGACATCTTATACTCCCTGCTTCACTCTTTCATATATTTCCTGCGGCGAGATCGGCGCAAGATTAATCCTGTTGATTCCGATAATCGGAATAGATGTAGTTCTGATCATGCTTTCAACGAGAAATTTCAGCTGCCCCAGATTCATCTCAGGAACGAATATCTTTTTTACCTTGCCCGCGAGCTCCTGCATCTTCCGCTTCGGGAATGGCCAAATGGTAATCGGCCGGAACAGTCCCACCTTGATCCCCTCGGCGCGTAGCTTGTTGATAGCAACCCTCGATGAACGGGCGGTCGAGCCGAACGTGCAGATCATAATTTCCATATCGTCCGTCAAATATTCGGCGCTTTCGATGATGTCATCTTCGTTCTGCTTTATCTTTTGCATCAGCCTGATGGTTTCTTTTTCAGCGGTAGCTCCGTCATTCACCGGAAAGCCTGTTTCATCGTGCATAAGGCCCGTCGTATGAAAACGATATCCCTGCCCGAAAGCCGGCATCGGCGGGATCAGAGACTTGGAAACATCATAGGGCTTGAATTGTTCAGGCGGAACATCAGGGCCCTTCCTGTTATAAACAGCGATCTGGCTGGCATCGAGTTTATCAACATCCATCCTCGCTCTGAGATGGCCAATGACCTCATCGAGAAGCAGGATCACCGGGACACGATATTTTTCGGACAGATTGAACGCATGGATCGTGGAGACGAAAATCTCCGACATATATGACGGCGCAAGGACGATCACCGGATGATCTCCGTGCGTTCCCCAGATGGACTGCAGCAGGTCCGCCTGCGCAGGGGAAGTCGGCGAGCCTGTGCTCGGTCCGCCCCGCATTACGTTCACTATCACGCATGGAACCTCGGCAAGCGAGGCATATCCTATGTTTTCCTGCATTAGCGAGAAGCCTGGACCGCTCGTCGCTGTGCAGGCTTTGGCGCCGGACAGCGACGCCCCTATAACCGCCGCGATGGAAGCAATTTCATCTTCCATCTGGACGAACTTTCCGCCGACCTTGGGAAGCTCCACCGCCATTATTTCCGCAATCTCGGAGGATGGGGTTATTGGATATCCGGCGAAAAATCTACACCCCGCAGCCAGCGCTCCATATGCACAGATTTCATTCCCCTGGATAAATAATTTTTTCGGTTTTTCCTGACCCGTCATCATCACTGTTCCTTTTTCTTTTTGCTCATATCAACAGTTATCGCAAAATCTGGACAACGGATTTCGCACAGCCTGCAAAAGATGCATTTCTCCGGATTGACAACCTTCGCCTTTGTATCAATCAGCTCAAGCACCTTAGTGGGACAAAACTCCACGCAGATATAACATCCCTTGCACCATTCCTCTTTGACAATTACTGGCAGGTCTTTTTGAGATTTATCATCTGACATATCCGCGCTCATCCCCTGACTTCGGAATATTTGCCGGCGTATTCCTTCTTGCCGATCTCATAAAGATTGTTCCCGTGCTTGTCAATAACAACGATCACCGGAAAATCCTTCACCTCAAGCCTCTTGACGGATTCGGGGCCCAAGTCGTCATAGGCGATCGGTTCCGCGCCTGTGATAGTCTTGGAGATAAGGGCAGCCGCTCCGCCGACCGCGGCAAAATATACAGCGCCGTACTGGATCATCGCATCCACGACGTCCTTGCTTCTCAACCCTTTGCCTATCATCCCTCGTAATCCTTCCTTGATCAAACGAGGTGTATAAGGGTCCATCCTGCCGCTGGTGGTCGGGCCAGCTGAGCCGATGACCGCGCCGGGCTTTGCCGGAGATGGACCGACGTAATAGATTATCTGCCCTTTGATATCGAAAGGCAGACCCTTGCCGGATTCGAGAGCTTCGATCAATTTTTTATGCGCTGCATCACGGGCAGTGTATATGCTCCCCGTAATATAGATAGTGTCGCCTGCTTTCAGCTTACCGATTATCTCATCGGTGAGTGGAGTCGTAATTTTATGTTCTGTCATTTTTTGGCTCCTGTATTCAATAACCAAAAAGTTAGATAATTACTTCCTTATGCCTGTGGGCATGGCATTCGATATTTATCGCCGCCGGGAAAGACGCTATGTGACGCGGGAAGGCGATGATGTTCACGCCGAGGCATGTCATCGTTCCACCGAGACCCTGGGGTCCTATGCCACTGTTATTGATTTTCTCCAGGATGGTCTTTTCCATATCAGCATAGAACGGATCGGGGTTGGGTTCATCGAGGGATCTTAACAGGGCCTTCTTCGCGTTGAGCGCGCATCTCTCGAATGTTCCGCCGATACCAACACCTACAACGATCGGAGGGCACGGATTGGGACCTGCCTCGGAGACCCTCTGCACAACGAAATTGATGATCCCTTCGGCTCCGTCCGCGGGTCTTCCCATCTTGATTCCGCTCATATTCTCGCTTCCGCCGCCCTTCGGCAAAGTCACTATCTTGATCTTGTCGCCGGGAACGAAATCATAATAAATAATAGCAGGAGTGTTATCGCCGGTATTGCCACCGCGGATCGGATCCTTAAGAACGGATTTTCTGAGATACCCGTCAACATAAGCCTGGCTTACGCCTTTGTTTATCGCGTCGTTGATATTGCCGTCAACCATCACCTGGTCGCCGATATCGACGAAAAAGACCGAAAAACCGGTATCCTGGCAGATGGGCACTTGCTCATTGCGAGAGATCTTCGCATTTTCAAGAATCTGGCGAAGAATTTCTTTGCCGGTTGGCGATATCTCCCGATCCATCGCCTTTTTTAAGGCGTTTTCAACGTCAGGACTGAGATCATAAGCTGCATCCATGCAAAGCTTCCTGACTTTTTGTGTAATCTCTTCAGATTTAATCGTTCTCATCTCGACTCCTGTCCTAAAAAATCAAAAATGATTTGAACAGGAATGACATCCATTGGAGTCAGATCAGAAAAGAAATCACGGACGCCGTTTCCTGTGTCCAAATCCCTTTTACCATTCTAAAAAACAGCAATGCTAATGTTAGTCTTCAAGCAAGAAGATTTCAATGTTTTTTTTAAAATCAGGGGAAGAAATCTGGATATTAGACCTTTGAAAAACCATCCGTTTTAGATTTGCACAGAATGCTCTGAATCTACAACATCAGATTACATGACAACTTTACGATTTCACAAAAAGCCGGGCCGTTTGCCGAAAAGTTCCGCTGAATTATTTTTTCCTCGTTCCAGCTTTGGCGACATTTAGGTCGCCTTCCGGATATACTGCAGCTCTTTCGATCTTCTCATTCGATGGGATAAGGCTCTGCCATGTCATATTGAAGGGGTCATTGGTAAAACTTGAACCGTCTATCACGCCGGAGAAGGAATGACAGTCATCTGTATAATTTCCGATTGTGGTGTAGCTGTGAAAACCGGTTGCTGTCCAGGTCAGGTTTAAAATATTATTAGATGTATCCAGAGTGCCTGAACCTGAAAAATAAACACCGGGAAGATGGTCCCAGACGCCTGTGCCGGTGACGTTCGTCGGATCAGCATATGTTTGTGAAATCATCATTGTGACGCCGAAAGAATTCTGGGGCTTGCGATCAGTAATCGTAGTGGCCGTTCCGCGCCACTGTCCGTCAATGGAGCCTATTGCCAGGGTCTTGGAAAAGGTTGCGGTCTCATCGGAATCGTCCGTAACCGTCAGCGAGGCGATGAACGATCCCTGGACAAGATATGTATGATTAATGGTTTTACCTGTGCCGGTCTGATTATCTCCAAATTTCCACGAGTATGACGAGATATCACCGTCCGGATCCTGCGAATTACCGGCGTCGAATGCGATTGAAATAGGATAACATCCCGCTGTTTTGCTTACAGTGAAAGAAGCCACTGGTTTTTCGTTACCGCAAGCGCATAGAAATAATAATAGTAAAATGATCAATCCTGCGAGATTCCTTTTCATCTGATAATCCTCCATTTTAATAAAAGCATTATATTCAATGATGTTAAAACAGTCAAAATCCTTATCAAAATCAAAAAAGGGTGAATTCAATCCGTCCCGGAAATAAAGATGAAATTTCGGTTTTATTTATCTATAAGAAGATCTTTCAAGTTCTTGCCATCGATTGGAGCATCCGACGGTTTCTCAACATCCAGCTTTTGCGTTAGAGGAGGATTTCAGATCATATTACTGGTTTTTAATCTCATTTTGCAGGCATTGCAATATCCGAGACCATTCGGGAAGAGTTGCTATTCGCTTGACCGGATGCGTAAGCTGCATTAAATTGATGGATGGATCAGCGCTTAAGGAGTAGTTATGACCGTTGAAAGGCTAAACAAATCGCTGCTTGCAGAGTTGAAAAATCTGAAAGATGAAGGGCGCAGCAAAGCCCCGGAAAGAATCATTGAAGAAGTGATACGCCCCAAAGGAAATAAAGGATACCGATACCGCCTTAGGGGATTTGATGGAGAATATATGCGGATGAACTCCAACAGCTACCTGGGTTTGTCAAATGACTCCAGGCTTGTGGAGGCTTCCGATAAGGCTTGTAAAGAAATGGGGGTCGGACCCGGCGCTGTCCGTTTCATTGACGGAACTTTCAATTATCATGCCGACCTGGAGGCAAAGATCGCGGATTTCACAGGCAAACCAGCGGCAAGGATATTCAATTCCGCTTATACCGCGAACCTCGGCCTCGCTCTTACCCTGACCACCAGGAACACCTATTGGATCGGGGATCAATTAAACCACAACAGCATCATCCGGGCGCTCCGAATCTCGGCTGTTGACCGCGATCATAAGGATATTTATATACATAACAGCATGGATGACCTCAAACGCAGAATGGAGATTATTCCCAACTGGATAACCCGCGTGATCATCATCTTCGACGGAATTTTCAGTATGCGCGGCGACTATACACCACTGGACAGGATCGTGAAGATCGCCGAGGAATACACCGACAAATATCCCGACGGGGTTATAACCATCATTGACGATTCGCACGGCGTGGGAGCATATGGAGCAACAGGACGCGGAACACCGGAGTTTACGAAAGCTGACGCGGATATCATCGTCGGAACCTTCGGCAAGGCATTCGGCTGCAACGGAGGCTACATCGCCGCAAGCAATGAAATCGTGCAGGCGATTAGCCAGATGTGCGATACATACATATACACGAATCCGCTTTCCTGCGGGGATTGCGCAGCGGCAATGAAAGCGATTGAAGTAGTGGATACCCCGGAAGGGATCGAACTTCTCGTAAAGCTTAAGAATAATACAGAGCGTTTCAGAAATGGGATCATACAGATGGGATTTGAAACCATCCAGGGCGTACATCCGATAGTGCCCATCCTCGTAAGGAGCACCGACAAGGTTCATCAGATGGTCCAAAAACTATTCGAATATGAAATCCTCGTAGTGGGTTTGACATATCCCGTTGTCCCAAGCGGCGATGAGACTATAAGAGCACAGATAAGCGCCGCTCATACAGAGGCGGATATTGACTATGCAATAGACTGTTTTGCAAAGGCCGCAAAATAATAATCACTCGAAGGTTTTTTCTGCGATGCGAATAATACCCTAAACAATTCGCACAGCTATTTGTGTTGAGACCTGATTATTTCATTATTGCAACGCCAAGCATTATGCTGAGATGTAGCTGTTGCTTCTTCCGAGTTTTGATTCGATTTATAACAAGAAGATTGACAACCTGTTACTGCTAATGGCACGTGTCGAGATACCCTTTGCGAGCATCCAGGTTATGGCAAGTTGGACAGTCCGTTTCGATCGGATACATTTTTTCGTGCGGCTTGGGATGGAACTCCACATTGCCCTGTAAACTGTCAAAAAATCGCTCCGGATCATCTTTCGCAAACAGAAATCCCCGGCCCCAACACGATTTTTCCATCACGTAAAAATTTGGGGATAAAAAACCTTACGCTTCTGCCGATTACCACAACGGAAACGGGTTTCCGATTATTACATTAATCAAAAAATAAGGAATTTTCATTTTGCCTCTTCGTAATTTCAAACGGAGAGTAAGAATATGCTAATAACATCTTTTACAAAAGATTGATAATATGCTAAAATTAATAATTATAGATGGTCAATCAATAAAAGATACAATGATATGATCCGGAATATTTCAGCGCTGATTTTTCAATATTAATTTCCCCTGACACTCATCCGATATTTGGACTAGGAACAGGAGCGAAGATGTTTAAAGAATATGATCCATTGACAGATAAAACATTACAAATACTCAGTGAAGAGGGAGAGATCGTAAACGAAAAATGGAAGCCGGATCTCTCCGACGAAATGGCGCTCGAAGGTTTCAAAAATATGCTCTTTGCCCGCGAGATGGATCTAATGATGCTTTCCTACCAGAGGCAGGGGAGGATGTTCACATTTCCGCCGAATATAGGGCAGGAAGCGGTGAGCGTCGGCGTCTCGCTTGCGATGCGCAAGGACGACTGGCTCGTCCCTGCCTTCCGCGAACTGGGGGCATGGATTATGAAAGGAACCGACCTCCGGGATATATTTCTCTACTGGCGTGGAGACGAGGATGGGTTGATGTGGCGGGGAGCGGTGAATTTCCTTCCGAGCACAGTCCCGATCTCTTCTCAGCTTCCCCATGCGGTCGGCCTTGCATACGCCATTAAGTATAAGAAGGAAGACAAGGCTGTTTTCGCATTCTTCGGCGACGGCGGCACTTCCGAAGGGGATTTTCATGAAGCTCTCAATTTCGCGGGCGTCTGGAAGGCGCCGGTGATTTTCATCAATCAAAATAATCAGTATGCAATCTCGGTTCCGGTTCATAAGCAGACCGCTTCGATAAATCTTGCGATAAAGTCTTATGCTTACGGTATCAGGGGGATCAAGGTGGACGGAAACGATCTCTTCGCGGTTTATGCCGCCGCAAGCAAAGCGGTGGAGCTTGCCCGCAAAGGAGAGGGTCCGACGCTGATCGAATGCTTCACATATCGGAGGGGTTCCCACACGACATCAGATGACCCCTCGCTATATCGTAAAAAGGAAGAGGAAGAACTCTGGGCGAAGAAGGACCCGATAGACCGCTTCAGAAAATACGTCATAAAGCGGAAGCTTTGGTCCGAAAGCGAAGAAAAAAAGTTTATCGGGCAGGCGCGTAAAAAAATTGATGCGGCTTTTCTTGAGGCCGAAAATTACCGGCCATATCCTCTGGAGAATGTCTTTAAGTATCAATACTCGGAAGTTCCCGAAGATTTGAAGAAGCAACAATTAAGATATGAAAGGTTCCTGAAATGGACGCAAGACCGGAAATGAAGGTTATGACGATCGTGGATGCGCTCAACAGCGCAATGGATGTGAAGCTTGCGGATGACCCGAACGTCGTAATCTATGGGGAGGATGTCGGTCTGGAAGGAGGGGTCTTTCGTGTTACAACAGGATTGCAGAAGAAATACGGAGAGGAGCGTGTTTTTGACACCCCTCTTGCGGAATCCGGGATCGTCGGCACAGCGGTGGGAATGGCGGCGGCAGGACTGAGGCCAGTGGTAGAAATTCAATTCGACGGCTTCATTTATCCCGCTTTCAACCAAATAATCGCCCATGTGGCGAGAATGAGGGCGAGGTCCAGAGGCAGGTACTTTCTCCCGATGGTGATCAGGGCGCCATATGGCGGTGGAATAAAGGCGATAGAGATGCACTCGGAGAGCATGGAGGCGTTGTTCGCTCATATCCCCGGGTTAAAGGTGGTTATCCCTTCAACGCCGTACGACGCAAAAGGTTTGTTGATCTCGTCCATCGAAATAGACGACCCCGTGATCTTCTTCGAACCGAAGCGTTCCTATCGCTCGATCAAGCAGGAAGTGCCGCTCGGAAAATATGCGATACCTCTCGAAAAAGCCAAGGTCGTCGAAGAGGGAAGCGATATAACCGTTGTTACCTACGGGGCGATGGCGAGGGACGTTCAGAAAGCGCTGATACTGACGAAACAGGAAGGGATATCGGTCGAACTGATTGATCTTCGGACGATCTATCCGATGGACAAGGAAACGATAGCGAAATCGGTAAAGAAAACCGGCAGATTTATCGCGGTTACGGAAGGACCTGAAACAGCGGGAATCGCATCGGAACTCGTAACAGTCGTTACGGAGGAGGCGTTTTTGAGCCTCGAAGCCCCTCCGGTGAGACTCGCCGGGTTCGACACGATACCGCCTCTTGCGCAGGGCGAGCATTTTTATATGCACAGCCCGGAGAGAATTTTTTACGAGATTAAGAAGATAATGGATTTTTAGTTTATAAATGGGGTGCTGAAGTGCGTTACATTTTCAAATTCCCGGATATCGGCGAAGGAATCCACGAGGGGACGATCCTCGAATGGTACGCGGAAAAAGGGCAGCGGATCAAGATGGGCGATCCCGTGGTAAAGATGGAGACGGACAAGGTTGTGGCGGACATCCCGTCGCCGAGAGACGGCGTCATCGCCGCCCGCTATGGAAAGATCGGGGATGTGATCCAGGTCGGCGAACCTCTGGTGGAGATCGAGATCGAAGGCGTTGCGGGGGAAGCTGCGCAGGAGATCGCGAAAGAGAAGCCCAAGCCTCCGGTAAAAGAACCTCTCGAGGAAAAAGGATTCGGTGTCGTTGGCACGCTTGAAGTGGCTGGTGATGCATCTTATATGCCTGCCGGGATGGACGGGATCATGGATAAGGGCGCAGCTGCAGTTCCCGAAAAACCGGAGCGGCAGAGAAAGGCGCTCGCGACCCCGGTGGCGAGAGCGATGGCGAAAGACCTCGGGGTTGACATCAATAAAGTAACAGGAACCGGCCCCGGTGGCAGGGTGATGAAGGAAGATTTAAGAAAATATTACGACAATATCAGAGAGGGCAAGGCGCCTTCGGCCCCGCCTGTTGTTATCACCGGAGAATCCCCGGCTGTGAGGGTGGAAGTTGTTCCTCTCACCCAGATCCGCAAGGCAATCGCAAAAAATATGATGCGCTCCAAACAGAACGCCGTCCATATGACGCTATTCGAAGAGGTCGAAGTATCTGAACTGATCCGCATCCGCGAAAAATTCAAGGAGAAGTTCGCGTCACAGGGAGTGAAACTGACTTATCTTCCATTTGTCTTAAAGGCTTTGGTGGCTTCTCTGAAAAAACACAGGACACTTAATTCCGAGCTCGATCTCGAAAACTCCAGAATGATCCTGAAGAATTACTACAACATCGGAATTGCAGTGGATGCCCCGGACGGACTGGTCGTTCCTGTCATAAGGAACGCGGACAAGCTCTCGATCCGCGATATCGCCATCGGTCTGCAGGAGATCGGGGCAAAGGCGCGTGACCGGAAGCTGACTCTGGACGATATGAAGGACGGAACGTTTTCCATCACAAACTATGGCGCGCTCGGCGGAACATACGGAACCCCTGTTATCAATTATCCGCAGACAGCGATTCTCGGCGTCGGAAAGATTGCGCAGAAGCCGGTCGTCAAAGACGGCCAGCTGGCGGTCGGAAATGTTCTTCCTCTTTCTCTGTCCGCCGATCACCGGGTTGTGGATGGCGGGGAAGCGACAAGGTTCCTCATAGATTTAATAAGTTACCTGCAGGACCCGGTTTCGATTCTTCTGGAATAACGAATCCATTTTTAATTTGGAGTCATCGCGATGAAATATGATGTCGCAATTATCGGGGCCGGCCCCGGCGGTTATGTCGCCGCTATTCGGGCGGGCCAGACCGGACTGAAAACCGTCCTGATCGAGAAGGAAAGCATCGGCGGGATGTGCCTCAACTGGGGCTGCATACCCACAAAGGCTCTCCTCGAAAGCGCGAAAAGGTTCTCGCAAGTAAAAGAGGCGGACAAGTTCGGGATTGGAGGTATTGATAAAAAGAAGCTCTTTTTCGACTGGAGCGCCGCACTGAAGAGGGCGGATAGGATCACGAGAAAGCTGACCAAGGGCGTGGAATTCCTATTGACCAAAAACGGAGTCGAGATCATCAAAGGGGACGCTGTTATCGAATCCCCCAAATCGGTTTCCGCGGGGAACCGGCTTTTGGAAGCTGAAAATATTATCATTGCAACAGGTTCGCGTTCTTCGCCGCTTCCGGAATCAATCCCCCCCGACAAGCGGCTGGAAATATATGACCTCCTGAAATTAAAAGACCTTTCGAAGAACATAGCGGTTTACGGGCAGGGACCGAACGCGGCCGAGATCGCCCAGATAGCCGCTCTTGCCGGAAGCGAAGTCTCGCTTTTTGTCCCAGATGAAAAGCTTCTTCCAGGCGCGGAAGGGTTCCTCTCGGATTTCGTGGTGAAACAGCTGAATAAAGACGGTGTGAAGATTTTTTTCAACGCGAAAATCTCCGGCTATAAGGAAGGATCTATCGTTATCGGAGGCGAGAAGATAAAGGCGGATTATATTGTGAACGCAAACCTTCGAGACGCCGTCTTGCCCGAGAGCAAGATCAAACTCGATATAGAAAATGGCTTCCTTAAGGTTGACGAATATATGAGGACGAATGAACAGACCGTCTTCGCGGCAGGCGATGTTAACGGGATAAGCAATCTCGCCCATGCCGCATCGGCCCAGGGATTGCACATAACAAACTTCATTAACGGCGCTAAAGAGCCGATGGATCATTCCAGGTATCCGATGAACATCTACACTTATCCCGAGATGGCACAGATCGGCCTCACGGAAAGACAGCTCAAGGAAATGGGAATTGAATACAAGGTAAGCGAATTCCCTCTCTCCGCGAACGCCAAAGCGATAATCGAGGATGAGATCGAGGGGCGGATCAGGCTTCTGTCCGAAACCAAATATGGAGAGGTTCTCGGGGTACAGATAATCGCGCCCCATGCGACCGATATGATCGCTGAGGCGGCGGTGCTGATGTCAATGGAAGGAACGGTCTTCGACCTCGCGAATGTAATCCATGCGCATCCCACGGTTTCGGAAGTATTCCTTGAGGCGGGGTTGGCCGGCGTTGACAAGCCGATTCATATCTGATCAGGTTGTTTTTCTTTGATTAATGGATAGTTATCTCCGATGGTTCAGGTAAGAGAATATTCATTAAAAGACAGTGTGCTAATCGGCGATTTCGGTTTCGATTATAATTATCTCGTATGGATTCCCGAAGAAACCGCGGTTGTCATAGGCAGGGGAAACGACCCGGATAAGTCATTATTTATAGACAATATTATTAAGGACGGTTTGCCTGTCTATAAACGCCCCTCGGGCGGCGAGGCTGTAATCATTTCGCAGAATACTCTTGTTATCTCGATCGCAGACAACAAAGAGCCGCAACTGAAATCCCGGGAGTATTTCCTGAAATATAATTCCGCAATAATAAAGGCGCTGGAATCGCTCAGAGTGAAAGATCTGAGCCGTGCAGGGATTTCGGATATTGCCCTGAATGGGAAAAAGATCCTCGGCTGTTCCATATACCGGAACAAGAGGCAGGTCTTTTATCATGCTGTTCTGAACGTCTGTGAAGCACCGGATGTATTTATGAAATACCTGCGCTATCCAAAAAAAACGCCGGACTACAGGTCCGGCAGAGATCATAAGGATTTTGTAACTTCGCTCAATGGGGAGGGATACGATCTTTCAATGGAGGAATTGAAAAGAACTATCACGCTCCTGATAGCCGCCCCGATTTGAAATATCCGTCGCTAAAAAGCGGCTGTCGGGTTTTTAACCCTTTTAACATGAATCACGGGCTGGAGTTTATACACCGGCGGATTGCTTCCAGTTTTATTCAGTGAAGCGTCAGGATCCCAAGTCAGAACAACCTCCGTAACATCGCTGGAGACGACTTCGAACGGAACCGAGACGTTTATCTTTCCGCTCGGAACTTCGGCATTATACGTCCCGCTGCCTGTTGTCACCTTGGCTGTGTTCACATAGAACCTGATCTGGTTGTAGCTGCCTGCGGTGATTTCTGTGGATGAGATAAGGTTTTCCACGCTTTCTATCGCCATCAGGTCGAAGCTGCCGGAAGGAGTCGTGAGGGTCACCCATCCCGAATCCTGGCCTGCCGATGTTTGGTGAACTTCCAGGCCGGTTAAAGTAACCACGATCTTGGTGACATCTTCATTGCCTGCAGATAGACGCGAAGATAATGTAGCCCCGGAATCGGATGTCATATACAAGTTGAGACCGATATCAGATCCTCCGCATCCCCATAATAGCACGAGGCTTGAGACGGTAATCACTAATAGTCCATAAATTTTACTCATAGCTTCCTCCTTTGAAAGTTAATTATCAAGCATATAAGGCCGCATTTAAGCGACTCCCCTCTTTATTCATATATCACAATTAATATATGTCCATTACAATATTATTTCAACTTTTTTTTTAGTCAGTATTCCTCATTATTGATTCGTACGCGCTTAGGTTTATTAATAAGTATTTTATTAAGACAAATCTTTTAATGCTGCCAAAACGGAGGTATATTTGCAGTATCAAAGACGGAGATCAATTCATGATAAGAAAAAATGTTTCGATTTTAATCATAATTATGATAATAGCTGCGATAAGTTCCTCCGCTGCAGATCGGGTAACCGGAAAGATGTTCGCAACCCGTTCGGAAGTTATCGCCCGAAACGGGATGGTTGCGACGAGCCAGCCGCTTGCGGCGCAGATCGGGATTGATATCCTGAAGAAGGGCGGCAGCGCGGTTGATGCCGCGATTGCTGTGGATGCCGCGCTCGGGTTGATGGAACCGACGGGAGCGGGTATAGGCGGAGACCTGTTCGCGATTGTCTGGGACAGCAAGACGAAAAAACTGTATGGGCTGAACTCCAGCGGTCCGGCGCCGAAAGCGATCAGCCTTGAATATTTCAAGCGGAATAACATAACGCGTATGCCGATGCGCGGTGTGCTGCCATGGACCGTGCCTGGTTGCGTGGACGGGTGGTTCGAGCTGCACAAGAAATTCGGACGGCTTCCGATGATGGAAATCCTGTCGCCGGCAATCGGTTACGCCGAAAAAGGATTTCCGCTGTCTGAGCTGATCGCCTTCTACTGGGGGAGATCCGTGAATCTGTTCAAAGAATATGACAATTTCCAGAAGCTATATGCCCCTGAGGGTAAAGCACCGAAGAAGGGAGAGATATTCAGAAATCCCGAGCTCGCGGAAACATACAGGAAGATCGCTTCGGGGGGCAGGGATGTTTTTTACAAGGGCGAGATAACGAAGCGGCTTGCCGATTACTCGAAAAAAGCCGGGGGGTTTTTCAGTTATGACGATTTTGCGTCCTATTCCGCCGAGTGGGTAGAGCCGGTCAGCGTAAAATACCGGGGATATAATGTCTGGGAACTACCGCCGAACGGGCAGGGACTCGCTGTGCTTCAGATGTTGAAGATGCTCGAACGATTCAATCTCAAGGCGATGGAGCATAATTCAGCCGATTACCTGCATACCTTGATCGAGATAAAAAAGATAGTGTATGAGGACAGGGCGAGATATTATGCCGACCCGCGCTTCGTGAAGATACCGGTTGAAAAAATGATCTCGGACGAATACGCCGCTGAAAGATTGAAACTATTCAATCCATCAAAGGCGAACTTCGAGGTCAAAGCGGGCGATATCGTCCTTGAACAAGGGGACACCGTATATCTTACAATCGTCGATAAGGATATGAACGCCGTTTCATTCATTCAAAGCAACTACTCCGGTTTCGGATCGGCGATGGTGCCGGACGGGCTGGGTTTCTGCCTTCAGGACAGGGGCGCGCTGTTCAGTCTTGAAGAGGGACACCCGAACGTCATTGCCCCCGGGAAAAGACCTTTCCATACGATCATTCCCGGATTCGTCACGAAAGACGGGGAGCCGTTCTTCTCCTTCGGCGTGATGGGAGGCGGTATGCAGCCTCAGGGTCACGTCCAGGTGCTATGCAACATCATAGATTTCGGGATGAACGCGCAGGAGGCGGGCGATGCGCCGAGGTTCCAGCACGAAGGCTCCAGTGAACCTGAGGGCGGTATTATGAAAGACGGCGGCGTTGTTTATCTCGAAAACGGGATATCAGCAGAGGTCATCCGCGATTTGCTCGCGAGAGGACACAAAATTTCGCCCCTCCGCGGAGGATTTGGCGGTTACCAGGGTATCCTTATTGATTTTAAACGCGGTATTCTTTACGGCGCGAGCGAATCCCGATCTGACGGCTGCGCCATCGGCTACTGATTCGCTGAAGTCTTCAGAAAATAAGAATCGGACTTGAGGATTCAGTCATTCAGATCTTCTGCTGTTTCTATTACCTCATTGAAAACACGCAAGAGGTTGCCGCCGAGAATCTTCTTGATGTCTTTCTCGCTGTAACCGTGTTCAAGCAGCTTGTAGGTAATAAGCGGATATTTCGACGCATCCTCAAGACCAACCGGGTAACTGCTGGCGCCATCAAAGTCCGAGCCGAGGCCGACATGATCGACTCCGGCTAACTTGACGGCGTAATCTATATGATCCATCAGTAAATCAATGGAAGGGGAAGGCGGAGCAAGTTTCTTGTATTCAGCCATCATTCGTTTCATTACTTCCTTTTCATTATCCTTGAACTGTTCTCTCAATTGTTCGCGGATAGGAGCAAGCTGTTTTCTGATCTCCTTTGATTTAAGCTCCAATTCTTTTGACAGGAAACCGCCGAAGAAGTTTATCTGGATAACACCACCGTTGTCAGCGAGCGCTTTGATCATATCGTCCGACATGTTCCGGTTTGTGTCGCAGATGGATTTCACGCAGGAATGACTTGCGATAACAGGCGCCTTTGAATATTTTATCACGTCCCAAAAAGCCTTGTCTGATATATGCGATACGTCAATCATCATCCCGAGACGGTTCATCTCTTTGACTACTTCTATCCCGAAGGGGCTAAGTCCGTTCCATTTCGGTTCGTCCGCCGTCGATGAATCGCATATGTTGTTATTCTCATTGTGAGTCAAGGTAATATATCTGACGCCGAGCCGGTAAAAAGTTCTGAGCAGAGCGAGGCTGTCTTCAATGGGACTGCCGTTTTCCATTCCGATGAGAATTGCTCTTTTACCGGTCTCCTGGATTCTCTCGATATCCTCCGGTGTATAGGCCATCTCGGCGAGGTCATAGTATTTTTCAACCTGCGTATAGATCGTGTCTATCACATCGAGAGCAATTTTGGATGGATTTTTGTCATCCATTGAATGAGGCGTATAGACGGCAAAAAAAGCCGCGTCAAGCCCGCCTTCCTTCATTTTTATAAGATCCACTTCGGAATCCTCGGACCTTGTTCCGATATCCAACCCTCTTTCATGCATAAGCATCGGTGTATCAACATGGGTATCAACGACAATCGCCTCGTCGTGGATCCGCTTCGTTTTTTTCAATAAAGCAGTGTCAGGCATAGAATTTTCGGAGAGCGTGCCTGCGAAAACAATGATAGACGCCAGGAGCGCCAACAGGATATTATTTATTCTTTTAATCATTCTTTACCTCGTTATTTTGCATAATCACGATTACATCATAATCCGCATTTGGAAAAAAGAAACTTCAGCTGTGAATTACGGAGTCTCTGTCGTTTTATGATTTTTTCCATCGGATTGCTTAATCCGAAATGTAACTTATAATATCTGAAAAGCGTATAGATTGTTTAAGGAGGTAAATGACTATGGGTAAATTTTCATTGACATGGGGACTGATGAAGTCCTCATGGGAGCTTCTGAAGAAAGACAAAGAGATTCTCATTTTCCCGTTCATTTCCGGGATCTGCTGCATCCTGCTGATGCTTTCATTCGCACTGCCGCTAATCAATAGCCCTGAGGTCAAAGCAGCAATCGAAGGAAAAGGGGAAATCAACCAGGGCAAGTATTACATTCTTATGTTCATATTCTATTTCCTGAATTACCTAATCATCATCTTCTTCAACACCGCAGTTGTAGCCGCCGCCCACAAAAGATTGAGCGGAGGAGATCCTACCGTGAAAGACGGATTCAACGGCGCGATGGCAATACTCCCGCTAATCATCGTTTGGTCTCTCGTGGCTGCCACTGTGGGGCTTGTGTTGCGAGCAATAGAAGAACGGTCGGATATGTTTGGCCGTATCGTGGCGGGCTTGCTGGGGCTCGCATGGTCTATTGTCTCTTTCCTTGTCATTCCGATCTTCGTCGTGGAAAAGAAGGGCCCCTTCGCGGCGCTCAAGGAATCCACTCTTATGATGAAAAACACCTGGGGCGAACAGCTGATCGGACGCTTCAGCTTCGGCCTTGTCTTCCTACTATTCAGCATCCCTGCTTTTATTTTGATCGCTCTGGGTGTCGCTTCGAGATCGCAGACTGCTCTTGTATTTTTCGTCGCTCTCGGTATCATCTACCTCATCATCCTCGCTCTCATTCAGTCGGCATTGCAATCCATATTCCAGACGGTCGTTTACAAGTATTCCCGCAACAAGGAAGCTCCGGCCGGTTTCAGCGAACAGGATATCATGGGCGCTTTTGGGCCCAAGAAGGCCCGTCCTGCTTCCGGTTTTTTCGGGAGTAACAGATTGTAGAGAATCATCTTATTTAATCCAGCCGATGGATTCGGCTTTGGGAATTCATATATCAAACCGCCTTCGGGCGGTTTTTTTATTGGCTCCACGCGAAAAAATGCATCGTTTACGGCATCTCAACCGAGTATTGCGTAAAGATTGTTGTTATGGGATTATTGAAGCGCGGAGCTCGTTACGGTCAAGGACATACTCATTATAAAATGAAGATTTACCTCGGACAAATAGATACTACAGTCGGGGATTTCGAGGGAAACCTGTCCCTAATCCTGAAGCATCTTGAAAGAGCCGGGAAAGAAATGGCGGACATTGCCATTTTTCCGGAGCTCTGCATCACAGGGTATCCGCCGAGGGACCTCGTTAATTATGAATCTTTCAACAAAAAATCCGGGGAATACCTGGCGGCGCTTGCCGCGAAGACAGGCGATACGGCAGCGCTGGTGGGGTATATTGAGTATTCCAACGACAGGCCCGAAGGTTTGAATTTATATAATTCCGCTGCTTTTGTTCATAAGGGACGCGTAGTCTTCAAGCATCGCAAGAACCTTCTGCCGACCTATGACGTTTTCGATGAAGCCCGTTACTTCGAGCACAGCGATAGCGCGACTGTATTCGAATTCAAGGGAAAGCGGTTTGCGATATCCATCTGCGAGGATATCTGGAATGACCGGGATTTTTGGGAAAAACAGCGTTACGAATCCGATCCCATCGAGGCGATGATGAAGCAAGGTGCGGATATAATAATAAACATCTCCGCCTCTCCCTTCACGCTCGGTAAAATAAAACTCCGCCACGACATTCTCCAGGCAACCGCTAAAAAATATAAAGTCCCGGCGCTTATGGTGAATTCCATCGGCGGCAACGACGAGCTGATCTTCGACGGCACGAGCATGGCGTTCGACAGCACCGGCAGGCTGGTATGCTTGCTCAAGAGTTTCGCCGAAGACTCTGCCGTGATAGATACCGATAATCTTCAACCTGCTGCGGACGCCGGTCGAATCGGAATGCCGGATTCCGCCCAGGCTCTTGGCGCCCTTGTCCTCGGCGTGCGGGACTATCTCAGCAAGTGCGGTTTTACGAAGGCTGTTCTTGGTTTGAGCGGAGGGATAGATTCCGCCGTAACCGCGTGCATAGCCGTGGAAGCCCTCGGCGCTCGAAACGTCCTCGCCGTCATTATGCCATCCCGCTACACAGCGCGGGAAAGCGTCCGTGACGCGGAAGCGCTTGCAAAGAACCTGGGGATTGAAACGAGACTGATATCCATCGAGGGGCCGTTCATGGCTTATCAGGATCTATTTAAAGATGAATTCAAGGGACTGAAACCGGATGCGGCCGAGGAGAATTTCCAGGCGCGCATCCGTGGTAATATCCTGATGGGATTCGCGAACAAATATGGCCACCTGTTGTTGACGACCGGTAATAAGTCGGAGCTCGCGGTCGGATACTGCACTCTCTACGGCGATATGTCCGGCGGACTCGCTGTCCTCTCGGATGTCCCGAAAACGCTCGTCTATGAAATCGCATCATTGATAAATAAGGAAAAAGAAATTATCCCTTCGAATACCATAACCCGGCCACCTTCCGCGGAACTGCGCCCAAACCAGACAGACCAGGATACGCTTCCGCCATACGACCAGCTGGATAGGATCATTCACGCTTATGTCGAATGCGAGAAAGACCTGGATGAGATTGCCGCTTTGGGTTTCGAGAAGGAGCTCGTGGCGAAGGTCATCCGGATGATAGACGGCGCTGAGTACAAGCGCAGGCAGATGCCGGTGGGATTGAAGGTTACCGGCCGGGCTTTCGGCTTCGGACGACGGATGCCGGTGGCGCAAGGATTCCACAGAAACGGAAAATGACGGAGATGCAGATGTTCAAGACCATAGAATGGAAAAACGAAAAAGTCATTATGATAGATCAGACCGCCCTGCCGGAAAAAGAGGTTTATCTTACGTATGAAGATTACCGGGATGTGGCGGAAGCGATAAAAAGGCTGATCATACGGGGCGCGCCGGCTATAGGCGTGGCGGCAGCGATGGGGATCGCCCTCGGCTCCCTTAAGATCAGCGAGATAAAACGCGCTGAGTTCAAACGGCAGTTCGACGAGATATGCGGTTGCATCGGCAGCGCAAGGCCGACGGCGGTCAATCTCCGCTGGGCAGTGGAACGGATGCGTAAAGTCTATGACGAAAACGAAGCACTAAGCATCGGCGAGATAAAAGCCTTGCTCAAGAAGGAAGCGCTAACGATATATGAAGAGGATATCGACATAAACAAAGCCCTCGGCAAACACGGGGCGAAGCTCGTGCCCGATAAAGCGGTCGTGCTGACCCATTGCAACGCCGGAGCGCTCGCCACAGCCGGGTACGGCACTGCCCTCGGCGTGATCCGTGCTGCTGTGGAGGCGGGGAAAAAAGTCGAAGTTTACGCGGACGAGACACGGCCTTTCCTGCAGGGAGCGAGGCTCACCGCATGGGAACTGATGAAAGATAATATTCCGGTTACGTTGATAACCGATAATATGGCAGGGTATTTCCTCAAAGCCGGGAAGATTGACCTCGTAGTCGTGGGCGCGGACCGGATTGCCGCGAACGGCGACACGGCGAACAAGATCGGGACGTATTCGGTTGCCGTCCTTGCGAAGGAAAACAGTGTGCCGTTCTACATCGCCGCTCCGACCTCGACGGTTGACCTACGATGTCCATCGGGAGAAAAAATCCCGATAGAATTCCGCGATGGGGAAGAGGTTATCAAGATCGGCGGACAGTACATCGCACCCCGGAAAGTCCGTTCAGCATATCCGGCATTCGATGTCACCGACGCGAAATATATAACGGGTATCATCACCGAGGCAGGCGTCGCCAAACCGCCGTTCGAGGATTCGCTGAAGAAGATGGTTGAAAAAGCTGCGCAATCAAAGGAATAACGTAAAAAGCAAATGCTTATTGTAGATTTATAGGAACAGGTAATATGGATTGTGCCGAAAAATAAGATTGTCATTCCCTGGGATTCTTCGAAGGGAAATGACAGGGAATCTTCAGTATAGAATATAATGCTTTCGACACTTTTATGATATTCATGAAACAAATATCTGACTATTAGTTGGAAATGAATCATCGATGTTTCCGGATGAAAAGATAGAAAACCTGAAAGACCTGTTTGAGGACTGCGTAAAATGCGGTATGTGCCAGGCCGTCTGCCCGGTTTTCAAGGCCGAGGGCGGTGAGGAGAACTCCTCGCGCGGGCGGCTCGCCCTGATGAAACTGGTCGCCTCAGGCGAACTGCCGCTGGATGACTACACGGTGGGCCTGTTGAACCGCTGCGCGGGCTGCGCGTCGTGTGAATTCCAGTGCCGGAACGGGGTTGAATACCTGAAACTTTTAACGGCGGCGCGGCGAAAGATGAATAAAGAAGAAGGCGCGAGCTTCGTGAAAAAGATTATGCTTGGCGCATTCGCGGAAAAAAGCGGTGCGGCGGAAGTAGCAAAAACGGGGGCGTTCTTGACGAGGCTGCTCGGCAGGCTTCGAAAAAAGGGGAGCGGCCTGACGATCAAATTCCCGGTGAAAATCCCGGGGCTGGGGAAGGGTATTTATGTCCCGCCCCTCGCGGACGAGGGATTCATCGAGAGATACGCCGGGGAGCATAAGGCGGAAAACGAATGGACGCGGCTTGGCTTCTTCGTGGGATGCAGTTCCAGCTTCATCCTGCCGGAGATCGCAGAGGCGATGCTGAAATTCCTCACGAAAAACGGCGTTACTGTGATCGTCCCCGGCGGACAGGGCTGCTGCGGGACTCCGCATTATATAAGCGGCGACAGCGACACCGCGAACCGGCTGCTTAATGAGAACGAAGCGGAATTCGCCAGATACGACATAGACGGCGTCATAACCGGCTGCGCCACCTGCGGCGGGGGGCTGAAGGAATTCTATACGCTTAAAAATAAATCCGGTAATAAGCTGCCGGTTTATGATTTCAGCGAGTTCGTCGCGAAGAATATCAAAAAATTCAAGATTGATCCGAAGCCTTTGGACGGCACCGTAACCTGGCACGATCCCTGCCACCTTGCACGCTTGCAGAAAATCAGCAAGCAGCCGCGCGAGCTCCTGCGTATGGCGCTCGGGGAGAATTTCATCGAAATGGAAAAACCGGACAGCTGCTGCGGCTTCGGCGGGGTATTCGCCGCGGCGAATCCCGGTACGGCGCTGAAAATCGCCAAAGAAAAAGCGGAGCGGATCAAACTAAGCGGCGCAAAGACGGTCATTACCTCCTGCCCCGGCTGTGTCCTCTTCCTCCGCATCGGCGCTGCCATCACCGGCGGGGATTATAAAGTATTTCATATCTCGCAGATTTTATAATCGTCATCCTGAGGTAAGCTTCGGCGGGATTCAAAACTATCGTCATCCTGAGGGACGCTTCGGAGGGATTCCAGGGAAGGAACCGCTTTCCCTTGGCTGGAACGGGCCAGCAGCCCGTTTCAGATGTTGTTTAAATAAAGGAAGCTTTAACCACTATCTTTACCTATCAATAATCTTTCGTAGCAGGCAACACAGGCTGTGTCATAATAAAAGATTGTCATTCTCCGGGATACTTCGAAGGGGAAACTACGGGGAATCTTCCTTTTAGTATCAATAACTTATGAATACATGAGAATATCAAACATGAGATAATTGGAATTGCGACACAGCCTGACATGCCTGCTCCGGCTACGAGAAAAAATCATTTTGACACAATATTTATTACAGTATTTTAAATCAAACCACTTTATCTAATTCGATGATATATTTTTTACATTTTTCAATTAATGGTTCAATAACAGCATCTATTGGAATGGGAAATTGTTCCTCTTTTAATGGATATTCTTCCTTTTTCAACTTAAAAGTTTTAATTATTCTTTCATAGAGTATATTATGTTCATTTTCTTCTTGATCTCTTTCACCAGATTCATGTGCAAAGAGATGTCTTAATCTTCTCAATATATCAATTTCTTCATTTCCTTCTATATTTTTTTTAATAGAATCATATACACCACAACTGTTTAAATATGCTTGTAATCTAACTATAAATCCTTGATTGACTGAATCAGAAGCAACATTAATTTTTCTTATTCGTTCAATTGTTAATGGTTCATCTAAAATAATTTTCGCACTATATCCAGCGTCTCTATAATATCCAGGCGTAGGAATTTCTCGTTTTCCGACCATAGAATCTGTAATATAGGGCAAAACAGATCTAGATAATTGTAAATTCTTAAAAAGAAAATCTATATGATCGCAAATTTCATCTGCAGGATATTTTAACATTAATAAATACCTTCTTGATTATAATTATAAGCTTTATTAATGAAGTATGCAATAAATAGACTTAGACGAGGAAAATGGAGATGTCCAATCATTATGATGGGGGCTTTTTTTAATTTAAGTTTTTCATATAATTCATTGCATGAAATTAAAAAGTATTAAAACATCACTCATAATCCTGATGCTGTTGTCATCAGTGTTGCTTTTTAGCGAGCCGCGGATATCGGTGAAGATAGATTATTATAAACTATACTCAACATCTCAAGCAAGTTTGCGCAGGGAAATGAACAAGAAGGGTATCCGTTGGACTGACGGGAAGACTTACGACGGCTTCACGTCCTGGTACGTTAAATGGCGCTACGAATATTACTATAAAAATGGTTATTGCAGTCTGGAGGCGGTGGATGTCAGCGTGGACGTGGAATACACTCTCCCCAGGTGGGTACTCAAACCCCTTGGCAACCAAAAGACGTGGATCAATTGGAACCGCTACAGCGATGCTCTGAAAAAGCATGAGGACGGGCACAGGGATTTCGGCATCGAAGCCGCCCGTAAGATCGAGGCGGCGCTGCTCAGCATCGGTTCAAGGCCGCGTTGCGATACGCTTGGAGACGACGCGAACGCGATTGCTTACCGGATATTGGACGACTTCCGTAAGAAAGAGGTCGAATACGACCGGAAAACGGGCCACGGTAGGACACAGGGCGCGGTCTTTCCTTGATTTGTAATTCTGCGGGAGCATATATCTCGCATATGCTCTAATGAAATAATAATTACTGGTTCAATTCTTCATTATTTAATCCCGGCAGGTAGCATGTGCCCTAACGAGACACCTGTTCCCGCAGTGATCCTCGTCCTGAGACTGGCGTAGGAGGGATACATAGGAGGGAATCAATACGCCTAAAAAGAAGATACCCGGTCGTAGCCCTGCGAAGTATCCCCGGGTATGACAATCTTATTTTGCAGGCTTTACAGGACCATTTGCCCTAACGGGACACATGCTCCCGCAGTGATCCTCGTCCTGCGGCGGGCGTAGGAGGGATACATAGGA
>Ga0315278_10000118_pt1 | contig 69119 bp, 53 predicted proteins | sample YL17G06_0_MG_FD_203880 | JGI IMG/M metagenome (GOLD analysis project Ga0315278, IMG submission 203880) | Sediment microbial communities from Yellowstone Lake, YNP, Wyoming, USA - YL17G06_0 | ecosystem: Environmental > Aquatic > Freshwater > Lake > Sediment | place: USA: Wyoming | collected... | reverse complement strand
GCCTCCGGCGGCCAGAAACCCTTTTGAAAAAGGGTTTCTGGACTTCCTAAAACTTTTTATAAGGAGAAACAAATATGAAAATACTTTTGCTGGTGATGCCATATATGGCCCCCCTCTGCCCGCCCATGGGCATGGCCTGCTTGAAAAGCTACCTACAGGACTGCGGACACAACGTAACCGCCGTCGATATGATGGCCGAATTGGAAATAAAAGAAGCCGCTTATAAATACCTGGATACTTTGAAAAAATTTATCCCCCTGTTCAGACAAGCCTACTTTTTCAACGTCGGCATCGATGTGCTAAAAAACCATTTCATGGCCCATATCAATCAGACCGACGCGGCAAAATACAACGAACTGGTAAAAACCATCGTCTATAACAATTACTACGTGTCCATCGACCATAACCAGGTCAACCGATTAAACCAAATCGTGACCGACCTCTTTACCAAAGAAAAAAAGTACCTGCTGTACCTGCTGGAAAAAGAAAAACCCGCCGTGGTGGGGATATCGGTTTACCGCGGCACAGACGCCAGCTCGCTGTTTGCCTTCCGGTTGATTAAAGAAAACTACCCCCACATCAAAACCATGATGGGCGGGGCCATCTTTTCCCAGGAACTGATCCCCAATACCCCCAATTTCGAATCGTTTTTAGAAAAAACCCCCTATATCGACCATATCGTCATCGGCGAAGGCGAAATCCTATTCCAACAAATCCTCTCCGGCGAACTGCCGGGAAATAAAAAAGTATATACCTCCGCCGATATCAAAGACGAAATCGTCGATCTCAGCGCCATTGCTCTCCCGGATTTCTCGGATTTCGATCTCTCCAAATACCCGTTAATACCGTCCTATACCTCGCGGGGCTGCGTTTATCACTGCAGTTTTTGCACCGAAGCCAGTTTCTGGAAAAAATATCGGCATAAGAATGTGCAAAAAATAGTGAGCGACCTGGAACTATCCGCCCAAAAATACAACCGTCGCATCTTCGTACTGACCGACTGCCTAATCAACCCGGTGGCGACCGAACTGGCCCGTGAAATGATCGCCAGGGACCTCGCTATATATTGGGATGTCTATTTAAAAGTAGACCCCCACGTATGCGATCCCGAATATGCATTGTTGTGGAGGCGGGGGGGCTTTTACCGGGCCAGGATAGGCATCGAAACCGGGTCCCAGCGGGTACTGGATTTGATGGATAAACGCATAACAGTGGAACAGAGCAAAACCGCCCTGGCCAGCCTGGCGTCCGTGGGCATCAAGACCACCACCTACTGGGCCGTAGGGCACCCCGGGGAAACCGAAGCGGATTTCCAGGCCACACTGGACTTTCTTAGCGAAATGCAAGACGATATCTACGAAGCCGAAGCCGACCCCTTTCGCTATTTTTACGCCGGCCAGGGCAGTTCCAATACCTGGGCCGGGGAGTACGGACACAGCCCCGTCTACCCCGAAGAAGCCACGGATATGCTATTGGTGAAAACCTGGACCCTGAACGCGGAACCCCAGCGGGAAGAAATTTACAACCGACTCTGCCGTTTCAAAGACCACTGCCGGAAACTGGGTATCACCAACCTGGACTCTGTCGGCGAAATCTACAACTCCGATGAACGCTGGAAAAGCCTGCATAAAAACGCCGTACCAACATTTATCGAAATGAACGACCCACGCTGCCTGGATGAACACCGTAACATCTCCCACTTACTGGGCGCCCAAAAAACTCAAAGGGAAGATGTGGATTTTGCTTTTTAAAAGAGGAGCTTTAAAATGAATCGAAATATAACCCTTCAATTAATATCAGGAACCAGCCAATTCGATAAAGAAAAAAATTACTGGCTAAATAAATTTGCCGGGGAAATCGTAAAAAGTTCATTACATTACGATCAACCGGGGAAAGATGAGCATGATTTTTCCAGGGAAACCAGCGAATTTACCCTGCCCCCGGAACTATCTGCAAAGTTAAACCATTTTTCCAATCGATCGGATAACAATTTATTCGTGTTTTTAGCAGCCGGGATAACCATATTGTTACACAGGTATACCGGGAACGACGATATCATCGCCGGCTGTCCCATTTTAAAACAGGAGACGGAAGGCAATTTCCTGAACACGATGCTGGCCCTCAGGAATCGTTTAAACCCCGGCATGACCTTCAAAGAGTTGCTTTTGCAGGTAAAACAAAGCTTTAATGAAGCCAATGACAATTCCAATTACCCCATCCAGCGATTGCTCTATCACCTGGGGTTGCCGCTGGATGAAACCGGGTTCCCGTTATTTGAAACCGTTATCATGCTGCAAAATATCCACCAGCGAAAATACATTGCGAATATGAACCATAATATGGCGTGGGTGTTCCGGCGTGACGGCCAACGTATCGACGGCGCCCTGGAATATAACGCCGCGGTTTTTCAAAAAGAAACCATCGGACGTATCGCCTCCCACCTGGTGAACATATTGGGAAACAGCCTGAAAGACATTAATATCCCTCTTTCTGAAATAGAGATATTGTCGGAAAATGAGCAGCGTCTCCTTCTTGAAGAATTTAACGGGACCGACGCCGCTTTCCCCGGGGATCAGGTCTATCATGAATTATTTGAAGAGCAGGTGGCCAGGACGCCGGACCAAATTGCCCTTCTTTCAGTCAGAGTTGTCGGACGAGTCGGACCTGTCGGACCTGTCGGACAAGTCAGACTGTCCTACGGTGAATTAAATGAGCAATCCAATCGGTTGGCGCGGCTCCTGGCTCAAAAAGGGGTTGGCCCGGATATCATCGTCGGCATCGTGACGTCGCCGTCCCTGGAAATGGTGGTGGGTATTATGGCGATATTGAAAGCCGGGGGCGCTTATTTACCCATCGATCATGAGTCGCCCCGGGATAGAATGGAATACCTGTTAAAGGAAAGCCATTGCCATTCCCTATTAACCCAATCTTTGCTAGGAGAAAAGATAAATTTTGACGGGGAAAAAATAAATATCGATGATGAGTCGTTATATACCGGCGATCCTTCCAACCCGGAAAGGGTCGGCGGCCCCGATAATCTATTTTATACTATTTACACATCCGGGACTACCGGCAGGCCCAAGGGGGCGCTGCTGACCCATAAAAACATCGTCAACTATGTTACCTGGTTTTGCCGGGCCGCGGAACTCACCGACCGGGACAGAACGGCGACGGTATCGTCTTTTGCTTTCGATATCGGTTACACGACGTTTCTAAGTTCGCTGGTCACCGGGGGCCGGCTGCATCTGGCGGCCAAAGAAACCTACATCGAACCCGGGGCATTATTGGCGTACATCAAAGAGAACAGTATCAGTTACTTGAAAATGACGCCGTCTTTGTTTTCGGTGTTGGTGAGCAGTCCCGGGTTTCCAGGGGGTGCGTGTGAGACGCTGCGTTTGGTGGTGTTGGGGGGCGAGGCCATCGATGCCCATGATATAGAAAAGGTGCACCGGGAATGCGATCACCTCCGGGTGATAAACCATTATGGCCCCACTGAGACTACCATCGGGTGTGCAGCGCAGTATATCGATTTCCGGCATTTTGAAGAATTTAAAAAAAAACCCACCATAGGGAACCCGGTTAATAATGTACAGGTGTATATACTGGACAGGTATTTAAGATTAGCGCCCGTTGGAGTACCCGGTGAGCTTTATATTGCAGGGGCGGGGGTAGCCAGGGGCTATTTAAACAACCCGGAATTAACCGCGGACAGATTTAATAGGTCCTATAGGTCCTATAAGACCTATATTAATTACAAAACCGGCGACCTGGCGCGGTGGTTGCCAGGCGGCAGCATCGAATTCCTGGGCAGGCAAGACGGCCAGGTTAAGATCAGGGGTTTCAGGGTGGAGTTAGGGGAGATTGAGACTCAGATCATCAAGCATGAGAGTATTGCCGATGGGGTCGTTGTTGTCCACGAAAAGAATAAAGAAAATAAAGGGACAGGCAAATATTTATGCGCATATATAGTGCTTGTTCCCGGGCAGGAGTCGTTTAATGTGGCCCAATTGCGGGAATTTTTGTCCGGGAGTTTACCTGATTATATGATCCCCGCCTATTTTGTCGAGATAGACCGTATTCCTTTGACACCCAACGGGAAATTAGATAAAAAGGCGTTACCGCTGCCGGTATTCAAGAAACGGGCAGAGCATATCGCTGCCCGTGATGAAGTAGAGGAAAGGATGGCAGCGTTATGGGCCGAGTCATTGCAGGTGGAAAAGGAGGTAATCGGTATTAACGGAAACTTTTTCGAGTTAGGGGGAAATTCGTTAAGTGCGGCCATATTGGCGGCGAAAATACATACTGTTTTCGATGTGAATTTTCCCATGGTAAAAATATTTGAGCGGCCCACGGTGGAGGCGTTGGCGGAATATATTAAAGGGGCATCGGCGGCAGTTCCCGTTACTATCCCGCCGGTGGAAGAGAAAGAATATTACTCTTTGTCGCCGGCCCAGGAGCGGTTGACTGTTTACAGGCAGATGGAATTTGAGACTACCGCCGTCAACCTGTTTGAAGCCGTTGAATTGGAGGGCGAGTTAGACCTGGAGAAATTAGAGGAAGTTTTCAAGGAGTTAATCGACAGGCATGAAAGTTTGAGAACCTCTTTCCCGGAAATCGATAATAAGCAAGTGCAGAGGGTCCATGATAAAGTGGAAACAAAAGTTTTTGCGGAGCTTTTTTCAAAAAGCGACCCGCCGGAGGCAATTATAAAATCTTTTATCCGCCCTTTTGATTTATCGAAAGCGCCTTTACTGCGGGTGGGTTTGATACGCAGTGGATTAAAGAGCATCTTAATGATCGATATGCATCATATTATTGCGGATGGGGTTTCGCACCGGGTATTGCTGGATGAAGTCATCCGACTTTACCGGGGCGACCGGTTACCGGGGTTAAAGATACGTTACCGGGATTATTCCCAATGGCGGAGGAGCAGGGAAGCGCGAGAATCGCTCAGGGGGCAGGAAGAGTACTGGCTGCGTGAGTTTGCCGGGGAAATACCCCGATTAAACATACCCACCGATTATGGTAGGCCGGAGGTTCGGAGTTTCGAAGGAAGTTTTGTCACATTTGCACTGAATGAAGCAGAGACAGTGGCATTGAATAAACTGGCCGCTTCCGAAGGAGTTACGTTATTCATGGTATTGCTGGCAATGTACGGTATATTTTTAGCGAATTTAAGCCGGCAGGATGATATCGTTATCGGGACGCCCGTGCCTGGACGAAAGCATCCCGGTTTAGAGAAAATAATCGGTATGTTTGCCAACACCCTGGCGCTTCGCATCAGGCCTTCGGGGGAGAAACGGTTTCCAGATTTTCTTATGGAAGTCAAAGAGAAGATCTTAAAGGCGTTTGAGAACCAGGATTACCAGTTTGAGGAGTTAGTGGAAAAAGCGGCAGTGAAAACGCCCATGGGGCGTAACCCGGTGTTCGATGTCATGTTTGCGCTGCAAAGCGGTCATGACGCAGCAGCGGCATTACCGGTAGTTGAGATAGGGGCGTTGAAGATAAAGCCTTATGCGTATGAACATAGGGTAGTCAGGCGAGATTTAACACTAATAGCGGTGGAATCGGGGAATGGATTAGAATTTAGGTTAGAATATTGTACCGCGTTGTTTAGAGAAGAAACCGCGCCGAGGTATATAAAAAACTTTAAAAAAATTTTTTCATCCGTGCTAGATAATCCGGCGAAAAGACTATTGGAAATAAGCCCGCGAAAATAAACTCTCCCTGCTCGTTCGTGTGCGTCCGTGTGCGTCCGTGGCTAAAAGCTTAATTTTCGTAGTAGGTTACACACCTTTTAACAACGTCGCGATGAAAAGCAGGAACCACGCCGCCGCCATAAACCAGAATGCGTGGATAGTTACAAACGCGATGGCAACAAATTTAGAAGCGATACTTATGATCGCTAAAATAAACGACAAAAACCAAATGAATTTTTTTGGTGCACTCAGTTTCATTAGAACCTCCAATTTTCTCACCAATTCTAAATAATAAAAATTTTTTTGTCAAGCTTTTTCAGCGATTATTTTTCCAGTTCGCTCTTTAAAGCCAGGCCGATCTTCTCCAGCGTGTAGGGTTTCTTGATGTAAGCCCCCGCCCCCAGTTGCACCGCCTCTTTCACCCGCGCCGTCTCTGAAAACCCACTGGCAATAACCGCCCTTATCCCGGGCTTTATCTTCAGTATCTCCTTGTAAGTATCAAGGCCATCCATGCCGCCTTCCATAATCATATCCAGTATCAATAACTGGACTTCCGCCCCATGTTCCATCATATAATTGACAGCTTCCTCGCCGCGAGAAACACACGTGACCGAATATCCCAATTCCGCCAGCAGCACGCTTAAAATCTCCCTCTGTTCGAGCATATCATCGATGACCAATATTCGCTCTCCATGCCCCTTGAATTCCTCGATACCCACTGTTTTTTCCTTCGTGGAAACAGCCGCATAAGTTATTGGGAAATACAGCTCGAAAATGGTTCCTTTTCCTTCTTCACTGGAAACATTGATATAGCCATTGTGGTCATTTACCGTATTCCAGACGATGGCCATACCCAGGCCGGTCCCGCTGATGCCCATCGATTTCGTGGTGTAAAAAGGTTCAAAAATTCGTTTGAGATCTTTCTTCGCAATACCAACGCCGGTGTCGGATATCGATACCACGACATAATTACTGATACCGATATCTTCAAACTCTTTTTCCGGGTACAGGTTGCAAGTAGCCAGGGTAATGGTCCCGCCCCCGGGAATTGCTTCCGCTGCATTTGAACAAAGATTCATAAGAGTTTTAGTAAGATGCACCGGCGACCCCTCGATATTTAACAAATGTTTATGCAGGTCTACATTTATTTCAATGTCCGGGTAAACGGCTTTGAGTCTCTCGAACACAGGAGATTTTAAATAATCGCGGATAATATCGTTCCAATTGATCACTTCTTTAACCTCGACCCCACGCCGGGCCAATGTCAGCAAATCCTGGACAATAGCCGCGGCGCGTTGGCCGGATTGTTTCACGGTTAACAGGGGTTTGCGCAGCGGGCTGTCCGGGGGCAGTTTCATCATCAGCAGCTCCGGGTAACTGACAATCGCGCTCAGCACATTATTAAGATCATGCGCTACCCCGCCCGCCAACCGTCCGATGGCCTCCATCTTTTCCGATAGCACCAGTTTTTCCTTCAGCTCTTTTTTCTCTTCTGCTTCCCGTTTCCTGGAGAGGACGCCGGCAATCTGGTCGGAGGCAAACTCCAACACCTTTTTATCTCTCTCGGTATAGGCGTGCGGATTGCTGTAATGCTGTACCACCACGGCCCCAAAGATTTCATTCTTAAATCGCAGCGGGACCCCCAGCCAGATCCTGGGCATCGTCCCAAACAGGTTAATTTCTCCTTTCTCTGCCAGGTCGAGAAGCATAGGCGTTGAAGCCAGGAGGGACGTATTGTTACGGATAATATACTCGGTAAGCCCCTTGAACGACTTGAACGTACGGCCCATGTAATCATCGAATTTATCGACAAAATAGGGCAGGGAAATGGAATTTTCCGCCGCGTTATATAAAGCGATATAAAAATTCTCGGCGTCGATCAATTTGGCAATGGCCTGGTGGATAGAGCGGTAGATTTCATCAAATTCCATATCCGAATGAGTAATTTCAGCAATTTGATAAAGGGTGGCCTGCAGCAATTCCGCCTGCTGACGCTCTACTATCTCCTGCTGTAACTGTTTGTTAAAATCTTCCAGCCGGCGGTTCTGTTTCCGTATGGCACGGGTCCGTAGCTGGATGCCGGTAAAAGCCGTCAGCAAAACCAGGATCAATACCGTCACCCTGAACCACCAGGTAAGCCAGAAGGGTGGAACAATCTTCATCCTGATGGAGGTTTCACTGGATGCGCCGGCCGGGTTGAAACTTTTAACCTTGAATACATAATCGCCGCCGGGAATATTGGTATAATCGGCATGGCGCCTGGTACCGCATTGAACCCACCTCCTGTCGAAACCCTCCAATGTATAAGCGTATTGATTTCTATCAGGGTTCCGGTATTCCGGCGCCACAAAATCGAAAGAGAAAAAATTGTCCCGGTAAGACAACTTGATTTCCTTCATCTCTTCGATGGATTTATCGGTTTTCATTATCTTGTTGAATTTTCTAAAGGTCGTGATTACCATCGGGTTGATACGCGGGTCGGCTATTATCGTGTCCGGGAAAAAACTGTTCAAGCCATTGAGGCCGCCGAAAAACATTTCGCCGCTGATGGGATTCTTATAATAGGCCCCGGAATTATATTCGGTGTTTTGCAGCCCGTCATTGGCAGTGTAATTCCTGTAGGATTGGATCTGGGGGTTGTATACCGATAATCCTTTGGTAGTACTGATCCATAAGTTTCCCTTGCTGTCCTCCAGGATACCGTAAATAACATTACTGGGCAAGCCATTCGCCTGGTAAAAGCGCGTCCACTGGTCTGCCCGGGTGTCGAACCGGTTGAGCCCACCGCCGTCGGCGCCAATCCACAATATAATTCCCCCGGCCCCTTCGCCCATCTTTTCCTGGATATGAATGGAAAATACCCGGTCGCTGCTGAGGCTGTTGGGATTATTGGGATCATACCGGTAATGGGTAAAAGCTTCTTTCCCGGGATCAAACTTATCCAGGCCGCCGCCAAAGGTGCCGACCCAGAGCATACCGCTGCTGTCCTCCCGGACAACGAAAACCTTGTCGTTGCTAATACTAAAAGGATCGCCGGGATTGTGGCGATAATGGATAAAGTTTTTTTTCTCCCGGTTGAACCGGTTCAAGCCGCCGCCCATAGTGGCTATCCACAACCGGCGTTTGCTGTCCTCGTAGATCGATCTCACTTTATCGTTACTTAAACTGCCGGGGTCAAGGGGATCATTGCGATAGTGGGTAAACCTCCCGGTTTTCTCCTCCAGGGACATAAGCCCACCGCCTGGAGAACCGGCCCACAGGAGGCCTGCGCTGTCTTTAAAAATTGCAAAGACCCGGTTGTCGGTTATACTGCCGGGGGACTGGGGATCAGGGATATAATGGGTAAAGCGCCTCGATTCCCGGCTAAATTTATTGAGCCCGCCATTGTAAGTGCCGATCCAGAGTACGCCGCTGCCGTCTTCAAAAATCGCCCGGATATCATTATCATTCAAACTGTTGGGATAATCGGCGTCACGTTCCAGGTGGTAAAATCTCAACCGCTCCAGGTCAAATTTGTTGATACCGGAATAAGTTCCGATCCACAAGATATCAGTGGAGTCTTTATAAATAGATAAGACATAATCATGGTCCAGGCTGCCGGGGACGGTATCCTGGTGCTTGCAGCGGGTAAACGTCTCTTCCTGGGGATCGAATATGTTAAGTCCCCCGCCGTAAGTACCGATCCACAACCTGCCTTCCTTGTCTTCATGGATAAATGTCACGAAGTTGTGACTTAATCCCGCCGGGTTACCCGGTTGATAAGTGTAGGGTACAAAGACGCGTTTTCCCGGGTCGAACCTGCTTATGCCGCCGCCTTCGGTGCCGATCCACAACACACCTTTCGAGGTTTCATTAATACATGTGACATCATTATTATTTAAACTGGAGGGTTTACCCGGATCATGGGAATAATTGCTAAAAACGGCCTTATTCCCGGAACTCCTGTCCAATTTATTCAACCCGCCGCCGGACGTGCCGATCCACAAACGACCCTGGCTGTCTTCAAAGATGGCCTTGATAAAATCGCAGTTTAAGCTGCCGGGGTTGCCGGGGATATGCCGGTAATGAGTGAAACGCCCTGTTTCCCGGTCTAATCGATCGAGGCCTCCCCCCCAGGTGCCAACCCAGAGGGTCTTTCCCCGGTCTTCATATATAACCGAAACTTCATCATGACCGATACTGGCGGGATCAGCCGGGTTGTGCAAGTAACGGATAAACGTACCTGTTTCCCGGTCAAATTTATTCAATCCCCTACTGTAGGTACAAACCCACAGGACGCCGCTTTTATCCGTATAGATGTAACGGATATGGCTGTCCGAGAGAGATGCGGAGTCTGAGGGATCGTTTCTATAGATGTTAAAATCATAACCGTCATATTTATTCAAACCGTCCTGGGTACCGAACCACATAAACCCTTTCTTATCCTGGGTGATTGTAATGATTGAAACCTGGGACAATCCCTGTTCCAGCGAGATACTTTCAAATGAAATTCCCGGGTTTTTGGGATTGGGGACAGTGGCTGCCGCAGATTGGAAAAACGCCGCCATATACAGAAGAATTATGATAAAGTGAGTACGCCTGATACTGCTTTTTTTTTTCACGTTATAATTTACCTACGCATGATCATGTTTTTTCGTTTCCAATTGTTCCTGATGTAATACATAATTTTAATACAATAGCCGTCTAAAATCAAGCCATAAGCAAAACCTTTTACATCCCCAACATTTTTTCCCGGTCGCTTGCGCATTTTAATTTGCTTTTTTCCGAAAAATTCATTATAATTGAACGTTAAAAGTTAAATGAAAAAGAAAATGAGGACATTAAATGGCGGAAGAACTGTTGAAGAGCATCAAGCAATTGAGCAAGGAGCGCGGAATATCTGCGGATATTTTTTATTCTGCCATCGAAGAAGCATTACTGACTGTCGCCAATAAATACTTTCACAACGAAGCCGACATCCACGTGGAAATCGATAAAGAGCGGGGAAAAATCGAAGTGTACTGCACCAAACTGGTGGTGCACGATATCGAAGACCCCATCGCGGAAATCGATTGGAAAGAAGCCCTAAAATATGATTCCAAAGCAAAAGTCGGGGACGAAATAAAAATATTTCTCCCCGGCGAAACCCTGGGCCGGGTGGCCGCTCAAACTGCAAAACAAATCATTATGCATAAAGTTTTCAAAGCAGAACAACAGAAAATCTACCACAAATACCTGCCCCTTACCGGCTCGCTCATGTCCGGCGAAGTCAGCCGCATCGAAAAAAACAATATCATCATCACCCTCGATGTGGGAGAAGCCATTTTACCCCCCAAGGAACTCTCACCAAAGGACCTCTTCAGGAGGGGCGACATCGTCCGCTTTTATATCAAACGGGTTTTCCCGGAAGGAAAAGGTCCGTTGATCTTAGGCACCCGCTATATGAACGATTTTGTAACGGAACTCATTAAGATGGAAGTCCCGGAAGTATCCGAAGGAATTGTGAAAATTTATTCGATCTCGCGGGAACCCGGGGTTAAAACAAAAGTCGCGGTCTATTCCACTGATAAAACCGTAGACCCGGTGGGCGCTATCGTCGGTATGAATGGGAACAGGGTCCTCTCCATTACTAAAGAACTCAGGGGCGAGAGGATCGATGTGATTGCCTGGAGCAATTCACCGGAGCGGTTCATTGCTTCTGCATTAACCCCGGCTGAAACTGTAAAAGTCAAAATTATCGACTTCACGGAAAATAGGGCCGAAGTAACGGTGACGGATGAAACACTTTCTGCCGCCATTGGGAAAAAAGGTATTAATATTAAATTGGCTTCGAAATTAACCAAATGGAATATTCAACTGACAAACCGAATGGAAAGCCGGTCGGAAAGCAGACAAAAAAAATTGTAAGTGTAGGAGGCGCGAGGAATGCAGACTATTAAACTTCATGAGGCTACCAAACAATTTGGTATCTCAAACAAGCTGGCCATGTTCTTCCTGGAAAAAAAGAATATGCCGGTTAAGTCCCATTCATCGGTTATATCCATGGAGCAGCTTGTTATGCTCCGGGAATTTTCCGAACACCAGGAAAAATTCCCCGAAATCCTCAATGAATTCGACTACCTGGAAGAGGAAGAAAAAAGGAAAAAAGCGCAAAAGGCAAAACCCGAAAAAAAAGAAATCGCAGAGGAACAAAAAGAAGAAATACCGGGAATAGTCGAACAAGTAGAAAGCGTCGAACAAGTCGAATTAATTGAAAGAATCGAAAGACCGGAAGTAGCTGAAAGAGTCGAGCGAGTACAGAAAACAGGAAAACCGGGGCCGGTGGAACAGGTGGAAGTAAAGAAAGAACACCCACACGTAAAACCCCAGGCTAAAGTATCGCCGGAGGACAGGGCAAAAGAAAAAAAGAGGGAACCGGAACGAGAAAGGGAAAGAGAAAGAGAAAGGGTCAGGGAACTTGAGAAAAGAAGCAAATTAAAGATTTTCGAAGAAGACTTCGATGCGGAATTAGACGATTATGGATTGGGAAAAGAGATACCGGCGGCAGTGAAATCGATTGCCCCATCCAGGATACCCAAAGTGAAACAAGCGCCGGTCGGGGCCGTGGAATTCGAACGGGAAAAGAAAGGAAAGAAATTCGAAGCCCAGAAGAAAAAAGAGTCGCCCCATCCTTCGAGATCCCAGAAACCATACAAAGCACCGAGACCTCCCAGGCCGGAACCGCCGAAACCGAAAGTTAAAGTCTTCAATCTCCCGGAAAGGATCCAGGTTTCCGATTACATCAGCGTCAAAGAACTGGCGGAAAAATTAAACCTCAAATTAAAAGATATCGAAGAACGGATGCGGGTATTGAAAAAAGAATATATCTCCAACCAGATACTGGATGTGGAAGACGCCCGGGATATCTGCAAGGAATTCCATGTCGAAGTGGATATTATACCCTTTGAGGACGCCGTATTTAATAATGACATTGAAAAAAATAAAGCCCAATTAACTACCCGGGTCCCGGTAGTGACCGTCATGGGCCATGTGGACCACGGTAAAACCACCCTGCTGGATACGCTGCGGAATACCCGGGTGGCGGAGAAAGAAGCCGGCGGCATTACCCAGAAGATCGGCGCTTACAAATTGCCCTATCACGACTCGGCCATCATTTTCCTGGATACACCGGGTCATGAAGCGTTTTCCAATATAAGGGCGCGGGGCGCCCAGGTGACGGATATCGTTATATTGGTGGTGGCGGCCAACGACGGCGTCATGCCCCAAACCATCGAAGCCATCAGTCACGCACGGGCCGCCAATGTCCCTATCCTGGTGGCCATTAACAAAATCGACATGCCCGGCGCCAATCCCACGAAGGTCAGACAGGAATTGTCCAAACACAATGTGGTGGTGGAAGATTGGGGCGGCGATGTGGTGACCGTCGAAATATCGGCCAAGCATAACCAGAACCTCGACGCCCTCCTGGAAATGATACTCCTGGTTTCCGAAATGCTGGAATTAAAAGCCTATAAAGATATCCCGGGCCGGGGCGCGATTATCGAAGCCCGGCTGGACCCCCAACTGGGACCCATGGGCACCGTACTCATCCAGCACGGTAAGATAAAACGGGGCGACTATTTTATCTGCGGCAATTCCGTGGGAAAAATAAAAGCCATCTTCGACGACAAGGGGAAAACCATCGATGACGCCGAAGTCCCCATCCCCGTGGAAATCATGGGCTTTGAAAATGTACCCGAAGCCGGCGAACGGTTCCAGGTAGTCGATGACCTGGATAAAGCCAGGAAAGTCATCGATATGAGAATCCATAAGGGAAAAGAAGCCAGGAATGAGGAAGCCGTAGCCGAAAAGAAATTAAGCCTCCAGAACCTCTTCGAACGCCTGGATGAAAATAAAACCAAAATATTCCCTATTATTATGAAAACCGATAACTTCAGTTCCGGCGAAGTGCTGGAAACTATCCTGCAAAAGCAAAGCAGCGACAATTTAAAAATCAATATCATCTTCAAAGGCATCGGCAATATTACCGAAAGCGATATTCTCCTGGCCTCCACTTCCCGTTCCGTCATTATCGGTTTCAATGTAAAAGCGCCGCAAAAAATACTGGGACTTGCCAAACGGGAACAGATCGAAATTAAATTGTACAGCGTCATCTACCATTTGATCGAAGATATCGAGAAGGCCGTAAAGGGCGAAATAAAACCGGAATTTATCGAGAACCATATCGGCACCGTTGAAGTTCTGCAAATCTTTAAGATCACAAAGGTGGGTACCATTGCCGGCTGCCTGGTGAAAGAAGGAAAAGTCACCAGTAGGTCTAAATTAAAAGTCTTTCGTAAAGATGACCTGGTTTTCGAAGGGGAATTGGAAACCCTTAAACGGGTCAAAAATGACGCTTCCGAAGTCAATGCCGGCACTGAATGCGGGATAAGAATAAAGAATTTCAATGCCATCGAGAGCGGCGATATACTGGAAGTGTACGAATTGAAATTAAAAACGTGATCGTAGGAATTATGATTATGGATTTACATTCCAGGACGACGCACAGCCTTAAAGAAAAACGGCACATCGTGACCGGCATTAAAGAAAAGTTAAAGAACAAGTTTAATATATCGATTATAGAAAGCGATTATCAAGACGTGTGGCAGGATATCCAGTTGGCCATGGCCATGGTATCCAATTCCAGGGTAATGAGTGAAAAAGCCTTTGGACAGATCGAAGACTTTGTTTTATTAAATTACCCCGTTGAACTGGCAGCGCTGCATAAGGAGTATGTGTAAATTTTAAATGTCCCATCGAATCGAACGATTTTCCAGTACGTTAAAACAGTGCCTGGCCGACATCCTGTTGAATGACGCCGGTAACCCACATTTGAAGTTTGTCGTCATTACCGACATCGTGGTCAACCCGGATTTGAAGAAGGCGAAGGTTTTCATTACTATTTCCGGCGACAGCGGCGACACTATCGACGCCGTCATCCGGCAATTGGACCACGCCAAAGGGTACATCAAGAAGATCCTGGCCCAGAAGATGTATCTACGATACGTCCCGGAACTGGTATTTATTCCTACCCCGATTATCGACGCCTTTGACACCTTTGACGCCACTGACGCCGGCGATAACTTCCCACCGGGCATTGCCGGGGCAGACGATTCGTTAAAATGAAAAAACAAGTAGCGGAAGTCATCGGGAAATCCAGGCGGATTGTGATCAGTTCCCATGTTCGGCCCGACGCCGATTCCATCGGCAGCGGGTTGGCCCTATATCTTATGCTGGAGCAACTGGGAAAAGAAGTCCGGTATTACAATACCGAGCGGGCCCCTTTTCCCCTCACCCTTATGCCGGCTTACGACGTCATCCAATACCGCCAGGTCTATCCGGAGCCTTTTGACCTGCTGATCCTGGTAGAAGGCGGCACCGAAGACCGCACCGGCCAACTGCACCTGGAAAACTATTTTACGGTTAACATCGATCATCACGCCACCAGCGCCTACGATTCCAACATCAATTGGGTGGCGCCGAAGGCCGCCGCCGTGGGCGAACTGGTCTATGAACTGGGGACCGAATTAAAGGTTACATTTACCCGCGATATCGGTTTTAACCTATACGCGGCCATTTCCTCGGATACCGGTTCCTTTAAATATTCCAACACCACCTGTAAATCGCTGCGGATTGCTTCCAAATTGATTACAGGCTGCCACTTTACGCCCGAAGAGGTGAGTAATTTGCTCTTTTACTCCAACCACCTGGAGAAGGTGCAAATGATCCAGAAGGTATTGTCCACCCTGGAATTGCGGTTGGATAAACGGGCCGCCGTTATCGATTTTAAACGTGAATTTCTTAAAACCCTTAATTTAAGGGATATCGAAACAGAGGATGTTATTTCCATTGCCCGCTCCATATTGGGGGTGGATGTGACGCTCTTTTTTAAAGAGATCGGCGATGATTATTACCGGGTCTCCTTACGGTCGCGGGGCAATATCAGCTCGCAAGAAGTGGCAAAAGTCTTTAACGGCGGCGGTCATGACCACGCGGCCGGTTTTTTCTACAAGGGGCCGCTGGATAAAGCCAAAAAAGATGTACTGGAGCTGGTCAAGAGACAGTTTGAAAAAAATTAGATGATACACGGTCTTGTCCTGGTGGATAAAGCGAAAAACCTCACTTCCCATACGGTGGTGGATGAAATTCGCAAAATATTTAAAATAAAAAAAGTCGGGCATTTCGGCGCCCTGGACCCGTTGGCCGTAGGACTTTTATTAATAGGACTGGGCAATGCCGCCAAATTTTTCAATTTTTATGTGGGCAAGAGAAAACGTTATTCCGGCCGCATCAAATTCGGATATGCCACCACTACATACGATACCGAGGGCGAGCCGTTGGGTGAAAAGAAAGAAATCGATTTGTACGGCGTCGATATCCCTGCCCTGTTGTCCCGGTTTACGGGGAAGCTGATGCAAACCCCGCCTATTTATTCGGCGAAAAAATATAAAGGTAAACCGCTTTATAAATACGCCAGGGAGAATAAAGAGTCGGAAGTGGAAGTAAAACCGGCGTCTATCGAAGTATACTCATTAAATGGGGAGATCATCGACAAAGAGACGTTATGGTTTGAGGCGACTACGTCTTCGGGCGCGTATGTCCGGTCCCTGGCCCACGATATGGGAGCGGTTTTGGGGGTGGGGGCCCACCTGGAAGAATTGAAACGGGAAGAGGTAGGGGAGTTCCGGTTGCAGGATGCCTTTACCCTGGAAGAGATCGCTCGCTGTGTGGCGGACGCGGAATTAACCAGGGTTGTAATCCCTATTGAAATGATGCTGCCGGAGTTTCCCAGGATTATCGTCAACCATGGGGGGCGGATTGGGGTATTAAACGGTCAACCGCTGCTGGCGCGGGATATTATGAAAGTGTTCCCGGCGGGGAATGCAAAGGTTGAGAATTTCAGGTTATTCGATGATGAAGGTAAGCTCCTGGCCATTGCCCGGAAAGATGAAAAGGCCATGCGCTTTAAACCCACGATCGTATTTTCGAATTGATTATACTGCCACAAAAATAGCCGCTAAGAACGCGAAGGACCGCGAAGAAGAAGTTGTCAGACAAAAACTTCCCTGGACATGTTGGTAAACGGGCGGACACCACGGACTATCTTTTATCATCATTCATCATTCATCATTCTATATTTTTTTCCACTCTTCTTCACTTCCTTTTTCCTCCCTTTAAAATCTTTAACTCATCTTTCCAAAATAGCCGCGGCGCACAAACCACTTTGCCGATTCCAGCAAAGGCGAAACCGTGAAAGCCATGAAGATCGCAATGGCCCAATCGACAAGCGACAAACTGTATGTTCCGAATGGTTTTTGCAGGAAGGGCACATAAACGATCAGGACCAGCAACATTAATTCCCAAAGAATCGCACTGTTTAGCCACCTGTTGGCAAATGGTTTATGCAACGCCGATTGATGGTCGGAACGGAAGTTATAAGCTTTGAAAAATTGGATTAATATTAGCGATACGAATGTCATGGTCATGGCGTGTTTGACAGAGCCGCCGAACTTATATTCCCAGGTAAAAAGCCCGATGTTGACGACGGTTGACCACAGCCCCCCCAATCCCATCAAGATAATGACGGGCCGGGTAAAAAGACCGGTGCGCGGATTTCGCGGTTTGCGGCGCATTAAGTCGGCTTCGGGTGGGTCTACGGCCAGGGCCAACGCCGGGAGTCCATCAGTGGCCAGGTTGACATACAGGATTTGAACCGCGCTCAAAGGGAGCGGCATTCCTGCAAACGTAGCCACGGCCATAAGGCCGATCTCGCCGATGTTGGACGAAATTAAATACATAAGATACTTTTTGATATTCCCGAAAACGCCGCGTCCCTCTTCCACCGCGGCAACAATGGAAGCAAAGTTATCGTCGGTAAGCGTCATGGCGGAGGCCTCTTTGGTAACATCCGTACCGGTGATACCCATGGCAATGCCGATATCGGCCTTTTTCAGCGCCGGCGCGTCATTCACCCCGTCCCCGGTCATGGCGGCAATATGGTCTTTCTTTTGCAGGGCAGTAACCACCCGCAATTTGTGGGCGGGAGAGACGCGGGCATAAACTTCGATATTCTCCACTTCTTGCTCAAACTCCTCGTCGGTCATGGCCTCTAATTCAGCCCCGGTCACTGCCCGGCCATTTTTGAGGATGCCCAGTTCACGGGCGATGGCCTGCGCCGTCAGCGGGTGGTCGCCGGTTATCATCACGACTTTGATGCCGGCTAACTCGCACGTCTGGATGGCGGCGCTGACCTCGGGCCGCGGCGGATCGATCATCCCCACTAAACCGAGGAAAATCATTTCATGTTCCGCTGTTTCCAGCGCCGCGCCCGGTTTCGAGGCGACGGCCAGTACCCGCAGCGCCTGGCTAGCCATCTCACGCGCCGTTTCGATAATCATCGTCTTAATTCCCGGGGTAAGGGCGATTTCTCCCCCTTTATCCAGGTAGCGCGTACAGGAGTCGAGGATAACTTCCGGCGCGCCTTTGGAATAGGCGATGACGCCCCCGGATCCGGTATGCAATGTGGTCATGCGCTTGGTCTCAGAGGTAAAGGGGATTTCATTTACGCGGGGGAACTGCGCGTCCAGGTCGGATTTATGCAGTCCGGCTTTGGCCGCCGCCGTAACTAACGCCCCTTCGGTGGGGTCGCCTTTGACATGCCAGCGGTTGTCCGCCTCACTGTGAACAATATGGGTATCGGAGGCCAACGCGCCGGCCTGCAAAAGTTGTTTCAATTGGTCGAATAATTCGACGGCCTGGCCGTCAAGAAAAAAATGGCCTTGCGGTTCATACCCTGCGCCGGAGATTTCCAGCGTTTGCCCGGCCACAAAAATTTCACGGGCCGTCATTTCGTCTTTGGTCAGGGTGCCGGTTTTATCGGAGCAGATAATGGAGGTGCTGCCCAGAGTCTCTACTGCCGTGAGTCGGCGTATAAGCGCATGACGTTTGACCATGCGCTGCACACCGATGGCCAGGGAGATAGTGACTACAGCGGGCAGGGCTTCGGGGACCACGGCCACGGCCAACGCAATGCCGAAAATCAACATTTCGATAAACGGTTGTCCGCGAAAGAGACCGAGGGCGACGATGACGGCCACAAGCGCAAATGCGGCCCACGCCAGCATGCGGCCCACTTTGTCCAGGTTCTCCTGCAGTGGGGTTCTCCCGGTTTCAACCGTTTGCAGCATACGGGCGATCTTGCCGAACTCGGTATCCATGCCGGTGGTAACGACTAAGCCGCGGCCCCGGCCATAGGTGGGGGCCGTCCCGGCAAAGGCCATGTTTTTGCGGTCTCCCGGCGTTAAATCGCGACTGTCCAGGGGGGCGGTGTGTTTTTCCACCGGGACGGATTCGCCGGTAAGGGCGGCTTCTTCGATTTGCAGGTTGATGGCTTCGGTTAGCCGGACATCGGCAGGGATTTTATCGCCGGCGCGCATGAGAATAACATCGCCCGGCACAAGCTCGCGGGCCGGGATTTCGATTTCTTCCCCGTCGCGGAGAACGGTTGCCGTGGGCGCCGCCATTCGACGCAGGGCTTCGATGGCGCGTTCGGCGCGGTATTCCTGCGCAAAACCCAATAGCACGGCGAATAGTACGATGACGGCGATGGCAATGGCTTCTACGCTGTGGCCCAGGAACGCTGAAAGCGCCGTCGCGATAAGTAAGATAATAATCAGCACATTCTTGAACTGCTCCAGCAGTAATGCCCAGGGCGATATGCGCCGGGCGGCTTGAAGTTCGTTGGGCCCGTATTCCACCTGGCGGCGGGCGGCCTCTTCATTGGTTAAACCGGTTGCTTTGGTATGCAAATGCAAATACACATCGTCAATCGACAGCGTATGCCAAACATGTGTTGACTGGTTCATTGCGACCTCCATAACTATATTATTTTTTTTAACGACACCAGACAATAAATAAGTTCGTTCTTGGTCTATAATATCAAATGAATCGAATTATGTCAAACAATTAAGCTCATGCCCAATTCGATGGCCTGCTGGTCCAATTGAAGCAAATCATGGTGCCTGGCGGGAATCGTTTCTTTCAATTCCGCCATGACTGTCTCTATTTGCACCAGGGGATAAATTTTAAGCAATGCCCCTAACATAATCATATTCATCACTTTTGCATTTTTTAGATCCACCGTGGCTTTTTGATAAGCAGGTAAAGCATATATCCGAATATCATCCCGGGTTACCGCTTCCCTGGTATTGGTGCATTCCCATACCAGGATGCCGCCAGCTTTTACCAACTGCTCATAATGTTTCAGGGCCGGCCCATTGAGGACTATCGCCGCGTCATATCGATTTGAAATAGGGGACGTAATGGGTCCGTCGCTTATACTGATAATACAGTTGGAAATCCCACCCCTCATTTGCCCCCTAAAGGCGGGCCTCCACATGACTTCTTTTCCTTCTTTGTTGGCGGCATTGGCCAGGAGTTTTCCTATGGATTGGGCCCCCTGGCCTCCGATGCCTGAAAATATCAACTCTTGCAGCATCTTAATTCACTGCCGGGGATTCGAACGTGGATCCCCGGCCCCCCATGTATTTTCTTCTTCTATTCATTTCATTCCTCTATACTATTTTAAATTGTTAATTCTTGAACATAGTTGAATTCTTTTTCAGCGTCGCCCACCAGGTCGTGGATAATTTGTTTGACGCTTTTGATTTCGTTTACCAGGCCCACACTTTGACCGGCCATTAAGGAACCGTATTCGATATCGCCTTCCTGGACCGCGCGCCTTAGGGCGCCGGACCAGTACTCTTCCACTTTATATTGCGCGTCCACCCGTGAGATTTCGTTTTTCCCCAATTTTTCCAGCAGGGTAAGCTGGAGTTTGCCGAATTCGGCGGTGCCTTTATTTTTCAATGCGCGCACCGCCACTACCGGCAGTGTTGAGTCGTATTGCGGGGTAGCGAAAGCTTCCCTGGCGCGGGCTTTTTTAAACCGTTCTTTGAAATTGGGGTGGGCCGGGCTCTCTTGGGCCATGGCAAAAATAGTGCCCATCTGGACCCCGGCGGCCCCCATAAGGAAGAGGTGGGCGATCATCTTGCCGGTGGCAATGCCGCCGGCAACGAATATGGGGATACCCGGGAAAGCAAACAATACCTGTTGGATCAACACCATGGTGGATACATGGCCGATATGGCCGCCGGCTTCGCTGCCTTCCAGCACCAATGCATCGGCGCCGTAATCGATCATGCGGTCGGCAATGGAATCGGTGGAGGCAAAACAAATGGCCCTGGCGCCGCTGTCTTTGGCGGCTTTTACTTCCTCTTTGCGTGGGAAACTGCCGGCAAAGAAAACCATGGGGACTTCCAGGCGGGTAACGACTTTTAAATGTTCCCGGTAATTGGGGGCAATGGTGATTAGGTTAACGGCGTAGTTGACTTTATGGACTTTTAGAGTTTTTATTTCTTGGGCAAGGAATTCCCCGGGCATATTACCCCCGGCCAGGACGCCCAGTCCCCCGGCATCGCTTACGGCTTTAACCAGTTTCGAATCGCTGATCCAGGTCATGGCCCCGGAGATAATGGGATATTCGACGCCGAGAAATTCCCGACCCCTAAGCCAATATTTAAATTCTTTGAGAGTTTTCATTAGATCATTGTACCAGAAAAAGACGTTATTGTAAAATGCAACTTCCCGGGAAAATCTAACGGGAAAAATAAACAGCCGACTGATCCGGGCTTTCCTGGCAATAAATTTGCTCATGAATCAAAGGAAACCGAATATGAACATTATGCTGATCGACGACGACCTGGAATGCCTGGATAGTGTGAGCGCCGCTTTACGCCTCAACGGGTTTAATGTCCGGGTTTTTCCCGCGCCGGAACAGGCCCTCCGCGACTATGATCCCTCCAATACCGATGTGGTGATTACCGATTACCATTTCCCGGCCATGAAGGGCGACGATGTGATTAAAAAAATTCACGACAATAAAAATAATACCCCGGTTATCGTCATCACCGGCGATCCCACCGACGATATCGAATCCGGCTCCCGCATAGCCGGGGCTTATGCTTTCTTCCGGAAACCCCTAAATATCGTTGAAATAATCGCCGCTCTCCTGGAATTAGCTAAAAACTCCCACAACTCTTAATGCTTTCCTGTGCGATTTTGCCCCCTGTTCAATTTCATGCGCACTGTTCCGAACGGTTGTTCAAAATTGAACACATCTTTTTTTGTATTGGGTATTCAAAATCTCACTATGTTTAAGTTCCTATAATGAAATAATGGGGGGTAGGCGAATTGCCCCCGGCGGCAAGAAACCCTTTCGAGAAAGGGTTTCTTGACTTCCTAAAGCTTTTAATGATTTTTTACCTCTAAAGTCCCCGGTTTTTCGACGATTACTGGCACAGGTTTTGCTAATAAAGCAGATGAAGAATATTATATATTTTAAAACAAGGAGGTACCACTTGGCAACGAAAAAAAGAAGCGAAAAGTTGCCCATACCCCGTTACCTGGGGCTATTGGGAATAGTTGTTTTTGTTTTTGGTTTTACAGGATTTATAACCGGTATGACAGCGGCAGAGAATGAGAAAAAAACCGCCGGCATCGAAGCTTGCACCGATTGCCACGAAGACGTGGCAGCGGCGTTTAAAACCGGCCCGCATTTCGCAGGCAAAGCGGTTTGCACCGATTGCCACGGCGACGCCGCCAAACATATCGAAACAGGAGGGGAAAAAGGCACGATCCTGGCGCTCAAGGATAAAAATACCGCTCTCCAGGGCGCAAAACAGTGTTTAACCTGCCACCAGGACACCTGTGTGCAGTATATGTCCGGCCCCCACGGCAAAGCGTCCATGGCCTGCACCGACTGCCACGGCATCCATAAGGACGGCCACAACCGGGCGCTGCTGAAAGCCCCCGCCGGTAAACTTTGCGCCGGATGCCACCCGGATGTCATGGCCCAGTTCAATTTAAACGAACGACACCGGCTGAAAGAAGGCATTTTAGAATGCACCACCTGCCACGACCCCCATAAACCGGCCACCCGCGAAAGACTGGGCGGTTTTAAACAGCAGGAATGCCTCAAATGCCACACCGATAAGGGCGGCCCGTTTATCTTCCAGCATGAAGCATCGGCGGTCGAAGGATGCTCCATTTGCCACGAAGTCCATGGTTCCCCCAACCGCCACATGCTAAAATTCCAGTCCGTCGGCCAATTGTGCTTTAGCTGCCATGCCGGCGCACCCTCATGGCACCAGGGCTTGAAATCGGCCGACGCCAATTGCGCCGCCTGCCATTCCGCCGTCCATGGGTCCAACCTGGACCCATTGTTTCTAAAATAGCAGCAACACAAGGAGACGAACCATGAGAGTAAACAAATTAGTATTAATTATAACAATGTGCTTGTTTTTCTGCGGGTTAGCCGTATCCCTCCGGGGCGAAGACAAGAAAACCGAAGCTGCAAACGACGAATTCTACGGCAGCTTCATGATGGGCTACCGGATGGTGGATATCAACGGTACGATGTCGAAGTATAAAGAAGACATCAACCTGGAAAAAGGCGCCAGGCTTTTTAATTTTAACCTGCACTATGCGCCGGAGGGAAAGTTGAAATCCTTCTTCGACCGCCTGGACCTGAACGTGTACAACTTCGGCGGCGATCCTTTCGAAACTTTTGCCCTCGATGTCGAGAAGTACGGCAAATACCAATTCCGCTTCGATCGAAGAAAGTCCGCTTTTTACTACAACGATATGCTGAAAGCCGGCGATTATCACACCTTCGATTTTGACCGCATCGACGACTCCGGGCGATTGAAAGTCTGGTTGGGCAGCAAGGCCCATGCTTACGTGGATTTTAACCGCTACACCAAAAAAGGCAAAAGTACCACCACCTACGATATCGGCCGGGTAGAATTCGAATTCGATAAACCCGTGGATGAGAAATCTTCCGATTTCACATTCGGGGTGGATTTTTCCAGTAAGTATTTTTCCATTGCCGCGGAAGATAGGATCCAGGATTATAAAAACGCCAACAGTCTTTTCTTGCCCGGGTATGCCGACGGCGGCGAGTTTGCCGGTTATCCCAGCGCGTTGTACTATTTCACCCTCAGCCAGCCCTATGATATGAAAGGCAGTATCTACAGCGCCCGGTTCAGCGCCGCCCCCATGAAAAACTTACAAATCCGGGGCAGTTTCCAGGTCACCAGCCAGGATACTAAAATTTCCTACAGCGAAGAAGCCGCGGGCGTCGATTACCTTGGCGATTCGTTCATGTATTCGCACGACGGCCAGGGGCAATTTACCCGCAACATCCACGTCTATGATTTGGACCTTACCTACATTTTAACCGATCGCCTGGCTTTTGTCGGGGCCGCCCGTTATAATGATTTTAAGCAAGATGGTTCCCTGACCATCGACCAGGAAACCACTATCATGGATTTGAATTATGAAATCGGGGGACTTGAAGGCGGTATCCAGTGGCAACCGTACGCCTCCCTCAATTTAACCGCCGGCGCCCGTTTCGAACGCAGGAATATCGTCGGTAAAACCGATATCCAGGAGGAAAACGGTATCACCAAAAGAACCGGTTTCTTCGGCAACCTGAAGTGGAACCCGTTCAAATCTTTCCGTTTCACCGCCGACTACCAGTTAGGGACTTACAAGAATCCCTTTACCTTGATGTCGCCTTCGGATTTCCAGCGGCTGCGTTTAACCGTCAAGTACCAGGTGAAAAAATTCTATGCCATGGGTTCTTATCTTCGCAGCGTCACCGCCAATGAAAATGATGAAACCAATGTAACGCTGTTTAAAGCCACTTCCAATCAATTGAATTTGCGGGTGGGCGTGCATGGCAAAATGATAAAAGGCGGTCTGGGTTATTCCCTTATCGATGTTACCAGGGAAGCGGACCGTACCATATTCTATCCGCCCTCATGGGGCGGCGCCGCCGGCTCTTTCCTTTGGGAAATTCTCTATGAAGGAAAATCCAGCCTGATGGACGCCTCTCTCTACATCGAACCCGGCAATGCCTGGGGTTTCGGCGGATACTTTAATTATTACCGGAACAAAGGTTCCTGGGAACTTTCCCGCGCTTCCTTAAAAGCTTTCCTCAGATATACCTACTGCGGTGGTTTAACAGGAGAACTGGCATACCGGTTGGTGGATTTCAAAGAGAAAAAGTTTGGCTTGAATGATTATAAGGCCAATATATTTGAAATCTCCTTTGGCTATAAATGGTAATAAATAAGGAGGCCAAGATGAAATTAAGAAACTTAACTATATTTAGTATATTGTTCGGAATATCCATCTGTCTACTATTTTGGCAGGGTTGTAAAGTAGTCAAGGCGGTATATGAGACCGCCCAGGAGGCGAATTTTGCCGCTTCCGGCCATGCCGACAGGGGCGCGGAAGCGTTTACCCATTGGGATGAGGATACTCCGCCGTTAGTGGCCACCGGGTGCGCCAGGTGTCACAGTGTAGACGGTTTCCTGGATTATATTGAAGACGGCGTGGTCAGCGCCGCCGCCGCGCCGGGTGCGTTTACCTGCCGGCTCTGCCATACGGACGAGAAAAATGGGGTCACCCGGGTGATCGATACCGTTACCTTTCCTTCCGGCGCCGTTATCGGTGATTTGGGAAAAGAGGCCATATGTATGCAGTGCCACCAGGGGCGGGCCTCCACTACCACCGTGAATGATAAAGTAGTCGGTATGGCGGAAGATACACCCAATTCAAAGTTAACTTTTGCCAATATCCATTATTTTGCGGCCGCCGCCACCATGTACGGCACACTGGTTAAAGGCGGTTACCAGTATGCGGACAAAACTTATGACGCCAAATTTGCCCACATCGAAGGTTACGGCGCCTGTATCGATTGTCATGAACCCCATTCATTGGAGATCAAGACCGAACAGTGCGATACCTGTCATACCAATGTAAAGGGTAGGGCAGACCTGAGGAATATCCGTTTCCTCGGTTCTTTGACCGACTATGACGGCGATGGCAACATGTCCGAAGGGATTTATTACGAAGTGCAAGGGGTGTTGGACAAGCTGTACGCCGGTATCCAGGCTTACGCCAACCAGGTAGTGGGCGTGCCCATCGGTTACGACGCCAATGCCAATCCTTATTTCTTTAAAGATACCAATGGAGACGGCGTGATCGATGCGTCGGAGGCTGTTTCCGGGAACCGCTACGCCAGTTTTACCCCCCGCTTGTTGAAGGCCTGTTACAACTACCAGGTGGTAAAGAAAGACCCGGGCGGTTTTGCCCACGGCGGGAAATATCTCATCGAATTGATGTTCGATTCCCTTGAGGATTTGAACGGCCAGATTGGCGGCGCCGTAAGCATGACCGGTATGAACCGGGCCGATGAAGGACATTTCGACGGTTCCGGGATGCCCTGGCGGGATTGGGACGCCGATGGTGAAGTCCCGTCCGGTTGCGCCAGGTGTCACAGCGCGAAGGGACTTCCTTACTTCCTGGCCAATAACGGGCAAAGTATTGCCCAACCGATTGCCAACGGGCTGTTGTGCACCACCTGTCACACCTCGCCGCCCAGTGTCCGGCAGGTTTCAAGCGTCACTTTCCCCTCCGGCTTATCGGCCAACCTGGGAGACAGCAGCAACCTCTGTATGATCTGTCACCAGGGGCGCGCAGCCAAAGCCACGGTTGATAAAGCCATTGCAGCTTCGGCAGGGCCGTATTCATTTTCCAACATCCACTACTTCCCCGCGGCGGCCGTATTCCTGGGTACTGAAGTCAAGGGCGGTTATGAGTTTACCGGCAAAATTTATGCCGGGAAAAATCCCTTCCCTAATCATATGGGACAATTCAATACCTGTGTGCAGTGTCACATGGGCAGGGAAGCCATCAAGGGGCATAACGTAGCGGAACCCAACCCGGCCAATTGCGTCAATTGTCACGGCCAGGATATTGCTCAACCCAACCCCGGAGGAGACCCTGCGTTATTTGTCTTTGAAGGAATTCGTCCCGCCTCTATCCCGGATTTCGATGGTGACGGCAATATTGCCGAATCCATCAAGGAAGAAATCGAAGGGGTTCAAGTTGCCCTTTACGCCAATATGCAGGCTTATGGTTTGGCCATAGGCAAACCCATTCTCTACGATCCCAACAGTTATCCCTACTTCTTTAAAGACACCAACGGCAACGGCGTGGTAGACCCGGGTGAGGCCACTTCGGCCAATGGGTACAAGTTTGACGCCGCCATGTTGAAGGCCGCTTACAATTTGCAAATGAGCTATAAAGAGCCCCACGGGTACATTCACAATCCGACCTATATAGCCCAATTGTTGGTGGATTCGATCCAGAATGTGGGAGGAAATATCGCGCCTTATACCTGGCGATAAACCGCGGATGGTTTAAAGTAAACTTTAATATAGATTAAGGGCGGCGTCTTCTGGCGCCGCCTTTTTTTTTGGCAATTCCGCTTTTTCTTGAAATCCTTGACTTTAAGAGAATTTGGAGGTAATATTTAAAGGAAAGAGGATATGCGACCGAATAGGATGCCGGGATGATTTAAGACGCCGGCGACCCATTCACGGCAAATTAAACGGAACCTCTTTTTTTAAGGAGCAAATACCATGGCTAAAAGTATGGATACCAAAAAGTCAAGCAAGAAAGAACCGACTAAAACCAAAAAAGAAAAAAAGGCCGCCAAAAGAGAAAAAAAAGAAGCCAAGAAGAAACAATAGTACCGCTCATAATGGAATAAAAGGACTTTCATCACGTGTCCATGCCCCACTGTGGCGCTGTGGTTGCCCGATAAGTTCCCGCCTAAACTCCAAAACGAATTCTTCCCCTACTTGACTTCTATCCCACAATCGATTATAATCCCTACCCTAAAATTACCTTTTAACGGGGAAAAAACAATGCATTTAAATAAAAGAACAATAACTATATGCAGCGGTGTGATTATAACGACAGTCGTTCTTATGGCCGCTGTTATCGGCCTGGCGACAGAAGATGGCGATAGACGCGAGATCATTGAGAAACTAAACGCCCAGGTCTCCCAATTGGAAAAAAACCTCTCTTATTACAAATCTCTTCACGAAGAGACCCAGCAAGAGAAGGCTTTCCGGCTATTCGAAAACAAAACTTTACAATTAAGGTTTCCAAACTTCTCGGAAACCGTAAGAATCGTTTACAAAAAAAGCACTGAGTACGGATTCAACCCCTACCTGGTAATGGCCATGATCCAGGTGGAGAGTGGTTTTAATTCCAATGCGGTTTCGACCGCCGGGGCCTGCGGTTTGATGCAGGTCAATTATTCGGTATGGAAAGACCAATTGAATATCGATTTCGAACGAATTTTCGAAAAGGAATACAACATCGACCTGGGGCTGAAGATATTGAAGCATTACTATGATAAAGCGAACGGGAATATTTTTACGGCGCTTTCCCGTTATTGCAGCGGGTATAACCCCAATTGCCCGGTTTATAATAGTAAAATCATGACCTCCAGGTTCTACACCCATCGGGTCAAAGAGGAAAGGATACCCATGGAACAAGACGACGCATCGATTTAGTAAGGTATTGCCGGGCTAACATGAAAATAGCCACCAAGACACTAAGGCGGCAAGAATTTTTTTATAATAAACCCCTTGGTGATCCTTTGTGCCTTCGTGCCTTTGTGGCTATTTTCCTTGAAGCAATGTCTCCCGCACCCGCAGCAGGGCGGCGCTGTCCAATTTCTCTCCATCAAAAATCAATTGTAGACGTTCCCAGTTTTTCCGGGCTCGCAAAGATGTGGTTATATTCATCCAACGAATGACCCCCTGTTCATCCCGGATGACCAAATATACATCCACGGGTATGTTTTTCCAGTATTCCAGGTACCGGGGGTTTTTCACCCGGAAAACCAGGCTGTTGTCTCGCTGGCGATGCCGCAAATACGAGCCCCCGCTTTTTAATTGCACATAAATTTTTTTTCCACTGGCTTTTCCTTTTTTATCCTTGAACTCGATCTCTCCATCGATGCCGTAATCGAACATAGATACCGGGCGGAAGACCTGGTTGGCTTCGCCGCATATCGCCATCATATGGCCGATCAAAATCTGTTCCAAAGCCTGGGAATCCAAAGCCAGCGCGGCTCTTTCATCTATTTGCGCCACGCCGCGCGCCACCGGTTCCGAGGACAGCCGCTGCTCGATCCGGTCCAATAAGAGAATTGGCTCGCCGCAGTGCTGGCAGTAAATGAATTTTTTACCGGATGCCAGGAATCGGCGTACCGCTTCCCGGTCGGTGACGGGATACATGCATTTCTCGCATACGTAGCGCCGGTCCCGGCGCACCTCGCGGCCGTATTTGTGCAAATGGCGGTGTACAAATTCACTGAACATTACTTTCGCGTCTTCCGGCGTTTCATGGTGAAAAAACACATTGATGGCGCCTTTGCCTTCGCCGCTGTGTTCCATAATCAGGCCCATGGTTTTACCGCCAGGGGTAGTAAATTCCACCGCATTGCGCCACAGTTCCTTGTTATCGAAACTACCGGCATACCACAACCGCACCACCAGGGTGATGTAGATCGTGGCCACTTCGCCAGTGAAGGTATAGGACATGAAAATCTCCGGATGCGTAGGTATATCAAGTTCCCGGCGGTACTGGGAAGGGAAAATAAGCTGTTTGCCCCTGTCCGTATCTTCGGCGATGCACAGGGATTTGTCCAGGAGGGTTTGCACCATGGCGCGCAGCAGCAAGTCTTCGTCGGCCAGGGGCAAACGTATCACCCCGGTCATATCGATGCGGCGTTGGAATACATCTTCCTGGCTCACGCAGCCGATGTCATCGATATTGGAGCGGGCGGCGCGAATCACGGCGGAGGCGTAGCCGTTCAATAGTTCGGGCTGCAACAGCACCAGGTCGCCGAATTGCAGCGGCATAACAAGGCCCTGGCTGGCCAGCAGGGAAATCGCGGTACGCACGTCGTCCTCGCCGAAGGCTTCTTTAGGCAGCTCCTGTTTCAACCGTTGGACCAGTTCCGAAGACCTCACCAGACCCATTCTTTTCTCTCTCATGGCCAGCACGGCGTTTTTCAGTTCCCGCAGCAGCCGGGGCATGCCGGTCGACGGCAGGTTGAACCAGGGGATATGCTGGGTGATGGCCTGTTTCAGCGCCGAAGGTTGATTATTGTTCAGGCTGTCCGAACAGTTGAATCCCGATTTGGCGCTGGTGGCCAGGTAGGCGGCAAAGTCGTGTTCTTGCAGGAACCGGTCTATTTTTTCCCGACTCACCGTAATTGATCCAACATCGGTGCGGGCCGCCACCAGGAGTTTGACCGGACGGCCCGGTTGGTTTTTCGCCGCGGCGTCAAGGGCATTGAGCCAATCCATGATACCTTCAAAGGGATCGTCTTTTTGCGGATTGAAGAGCACCAACGCCAGGGCGGTTTCATCCAGGAAGAGCTGATGGATGAGGCGGTAATTTTCCTGTCCACCCAGGTCCCAGAGTAGGGCTTCCCGTTCAAGTCCTTTTATTTCTTCTGGGGGCAAATCCAGGCGCCAGACCTTCATGCCGTGGGTGGAATCCGTGGAGATGAATTGGTCTTCGATAAGCCGATGGGCCAGGCCGGATTTGCCCACCCCGCTTTCGCCCACCAGGACCACTTTGGCAGTGATAAAACGTTGGCCCGGTATGACCGTAGTGTAATCTTCTTCTAAAAAGAAATCAAAGGATGCCACCCGAAAAGACCAGAAATCGGCGGCTTTCCACTGCAGCTTTTTATAAATAACCTCCGCGGGCAGCCAATAAATCACGATTCGCTTATTCCTTATATAAAACTCCCGGGTAAAGTTTAACAAGGAAAGAACCGCAGCGTCCTCACCCGATGCCATGCTTTTTTCCAATTCGTCCACGATATAAAGCGTATTAGGGGCGTCCCCGGGAGGAAATAGTTCGCTTAAATCTTTTGTGTGGGATTTCCATTTAACTTTTTTTATAGAAAGTTCATCTTTTAAGCGTAGGGATAATTCTTTGCTAATTAATTTTTTTGCCGCCGGCCCGGAAACCCCCACCAGGAAAAACCCACCGCTGTCTTTCGTGAGGCGAATCGATAGAACCAGTTCTTTTAAATTATCCTGTATTTCGGAAGTTAAAACAGGTTCCGTCACGTTGCCTCATTTCCTTCTTAATAGGGGTTTTACGATAGGATTGATATCTGTCCACCGGTCGCCGTTCAAATATTCCAATAAGATTTTCGAGTGATACAATTCCATCAGGGTTTTATGATCATTGATGAGTTCCCCTTTTTCTATCGCCAGTAGAACATCCAGGTGGCGTTTCTCAAGACCCCGCTCGTATTCGTTGCGCAGTTCGGTAATAACTGCATTTACGATATCGGTTTCGATTTTAGAAACTCCCCTGGAAATGCTTTTAATACAGGCGCTTCTCAAAATACGCACGAATTCACGCGCTACCCCGGCGGAATTTTCTATTATGATATCGACTGCCTCTTTATTGATGCAGTCGATATCGATTCGTTTTTGTAAAAATTCCTTCATGCAGCCCGTAGGGTCAATGCCCCCCTTTCCTCCTTTATCTCGCACTTTGATATTGGGTAAAAAATAGGAATTCCCGAAAATTCCTTTTAATCGGTTGAATTCAATAGAGTAATAAAGCGCAATAGGGACGGTATAGATGATTTTACACCTGGGCATGGTCATATAGTAGCCTGCATTGAAAAAAAGCGCTTCTGCTTTTGTTATATCGGGAATCTTTTCAAGATCGTCGATGATAATCAATAGCTGCTTTTTCCCTATTTGCGATTCGATATGAGTGACCAATGAATTGATAACGTTGACCAGGCCATTGATATTACGTTCGATGGCTTCCCGGACAGTATCCCTAAGCGCCCACTCCCGGAGTAAAATGACCGAGAGTCGTGTGAAAAATCCGTAGATTTTCTTAGCGGTTGATTTTGATTTTTCTTCTTCCTCCAGGCCTTTTATACCCCTTCTACTGTAATTAATCCACTTCTCAATGCCTTTCAACACCGTGCTGTTAAAAGATATTCCCTGGTCGCTGGCGCTGACGTACAGATAAGCTGCCAGACTGAGTAAGAAATCGATGTAATGGATATCGATAATATTGAGTATTTCATTGACGGAGTATTTGATCACCAGGAACTTTTCCTGGATTTCCGGCATTGATGAAAAACGGTTTAGCTCCGTGGATTTACCGCTTCCTATATGGCCGGAAAAGAGTATCTTATCGCAACCTGTACTGGCGATAAGAAAGGTTTTCAATTCTTCCATGGGGTTGTCCGGCCTGTTCACATAAAAACAGGGAGAAGCAGAGGGGGGGCTCGCATTTTCTTCATCGAATACCAGGGAAGTCTGCTCATTGAGATTTGCTACCGCGTCTCTAAGGGTCTTAGCCTGGAGGGTGAAAACGGCCTTATTCAATGCAAGGCATTCTTTTTTATCCTGGGATGCACTGCTTAGTTTTATCATTATTATTACTCCTGAATATATTTTACAACTTTTCCCTGAAAAAATCTACTGGAAAAATTTTCAGTCATGAGGAAGCTTACGTTCCAGCGTGGCAATGGGGGGATTTTCCTTTCTTTTCTTTTGTTCCATGCCAGCACTATTTTCAACAAATCGACCACATTCTTCCGGGCACTAAATTTTTACCGGGGCTTGAAGCAATGTCTCCCGCACCCGCAGCAGGGCGGCGGCATCCAATTTCTCACCCGTAAACAACAACTGCAAGCTCGCCTTGTTTTGCCGGGTCCGCAAATGGGGGGTTACATTCATCCAACGTATAACCTTTTCTTCATCCCGAATCACTAAATATACATCCACGGGCTGTGTTTGCCAGTATTTCAGGTGCCGGGGGTTTTTCACATCGAAAACCAGGCTGTTGTCGCGCTTCCGGAACCGCAAATGGGAACCGCCGCTTTTTAACTGTACATAAATCTTTTTACCGCTGGGATTACCTTGATCATCCTTAAACTCGATCTCGCCGTCGATGCCGTAATCGAACCGGGAAACCAGGCGGAAGACCTGGTTGGCTTCCCCGCAAATCGCCATCATATGCCCGTCCAGGATTTGTTCCAATGCCTGGGAACTCAAAGCCAGCCCGGCTTTTTCGTCCATTAGCGCCACCCGGCGCGCCACCGGCTCGGAGGCCAGGCGCTGCTCGATCCGGTCCAGCAAGGGGATTTTCGCGTCGCAGTCCTGGCAGTAAATGAATTCTCTACCGGCGGCCAGGCGCTTGCGTACGGTATCCCGGTCGATGACGGGATTACCGCATTTGCCGCACACGTAACGCCGGTCCCGGCGCACCTCGCGGCCGTATTTGTGCAAATGACGGTGGACATATTCGCTGAACATGACTTTCGAGTCCTCCGCCGCATCATGGTGAAAAAACACACTGATGGTTCCCTCGCCTTCGCCGCTGCGTTCCATCACCAGGCCCATGGTTTTTCCCCCGGGGGTGGAAAATTCGGCGGCATTGCACCACAGTTCCTTGTTGTCGTAGCCGCCGCCGTACCACAAGCGCACCACCAACGTGGTATAGACCACGGCCAATTCGCCGGTAAAGGTATAGGATACGAAAATCTCCGGGTGCACGGGTATGTCGCGTTCCCGGCGGTACTGGGAAGGGAAAATAAGTTGTTTGCCTTTGTCGGTATCTTCGGCGATACACAGGGATTTGTCCAGGAGGGTTTGCACCATGGCGCGCAGCAGTAAGTCCTCTTCGGCCCGGTCCAGGCGCGTCACGCCGGTCATATCGATGCGCCGCTGGAACACATCGTCCTGGCTCACGCAGCCGATTTCATCGGTATGGCTGCGGGCGGCGCGGATCACGGCGGAAGCGTAGCCGTTCAATATTTCGGGCTGCAGCAGCACCAGGTCGCCGAATTGCAGCGGCATCGCCAGGCAGTGGTTGGCCAACAGGGAAACCGCGGTGCGCACGTCGTCCTCGCCGAAGACCTCTTTGGGTAGTTCCTGTTTCAACCGTTGGGCCAGGACCGGGAACCCCAGCAGCCCCAGTTTTTCTTCTTTCATGGCCAGCACGGCGTTTTTCAGTTCCCGCAGCAGCCGGGGCGTGCTGGTCCAGGGCAGGAGGGGCCAGGGAATATGTTGGGCAATGGCTTGTTTCAACGACGAGGGTTGATTATTATTCAGGCTGTCCGAGCAGTTGAAGCCGGATTTGGCGCTGGTGGGTAGGTACGCGGCAAAGCCGTGTTCTTCCAGGAACCGGTCTATTTTCTTTTGGCTCACCGTGATCGAACCGACATCGGTGCGGGCCGCCACCAGGAGTTTGATTGGCTGGCCGGGTTTGTTTTTAGTCACGGCGGCGCCCAGGGCTTTGAGCCAGTCCACGGTTTCGGCAAAGGGATCGTTTTTTTGCGGGTTGAACAGCACCAGGGCCAGGGCGGTTTCATTCAGGAAGAGTTGGTGGATGAGGCGGTAGTCTTCCTGGCCGGCCAGGTCCCACAGCAGGGTTTCCCGTTCCAGGCTTTTTTTCTCTTCGATGGGCAAATCCAGGCGCCAGACGTTCATGCCGTGGGTGGAATCCGTGGGGATGAATTTATCTTCGATGAGGCGATGGGCCAGGCCGGATTTGCCCACCCCGCTTTCGCCCACCAGGACCACTTTGGCATTGGTATAGCGTTGATATGTCACGTCACGTACGGCACCCACTACTTTGGCATTGGTGTAGCGTTGATCTGTCACGTCACGTACGGCCCCGGTTACGCCGGTGAGACGATAGACAAAAATTACAGCATCAGAAGCCGTTCCCACCACAAGACGTTTTCCATCCGGGCTAAATATAACAGAGATGGGTGAAGCGTCTACTTCAATCACCTGCACGCAGGCGCCGGAGATCAAATCCCAGAGGGAAACGGTTTTATCCTGGAATCCCGTGGAAGCAGCCAGTTTGCCGTCGGGGGAGAGGGCCACCGAATATATTTTATTTTTATGGCCTTCGAAGGTTCCCCGGCAGGTCCGGCTTTCCAGGTCCCAGAGTTTGACGGTTTTATCCTTGCTCCCGGAAATCGCATATCGCCCGTCCGCTGTGATTTGAACCGAGTAGACAAAACCCGAATGTCCTTCCAGGGTGGCCAGGCACTGCCCGGTCTCCAGGTCCCAGTATTTGAGGGTTTTATCAAAAGAACCGGAAACCGCCCGTTGGCCATCCGAACTTATTGAAACAGATTCAACAGAACCTCCGTGTCCTTTAAAGGTCTTTATACAATTACCCGAATCCATGTCCCATAATTTAAGTGTGATATCTCCGCTGTCACACGAAAGTAGTCTTCGGCTGTCCGGAAGTACTGAAACTGATTTTACATAACCTTTATGACCCTTTAAATAAACCAGGCTCCGGCCGGTTTCGGCATCCCACACGCCGATGGTTTTATCCCAGGAACCAGAAATAATGCGCGTTCCATCCGGCGTGATGGCCACAGTTCTTACTTCTTTTTTATGCCCTTCCAGTGTGGCCCGGCATTGGCCGGTTTCCAGGTCCCAGGTTTTAATGGTATTGTCATCGGACCCCGACACCGCCCAGGCGCTGTCTGGGCTCACCGCCACACTGCCTACAAAGTTCGTATGCCCTTCAAGCTTCCGTTCCAGCGTGGCAATGGGGGGATTTTCCTCTATCTTTTTTTGTTCCATGTTATGCATCCGGCCTCTATTATTGTTTTAACAAAATCCAATTTAGCAGAACCGGGGGAAAAAGGCAAGGGATTCAAATTAAAAACAGTAATTCTCATTTTGGATCCTAAAAAGAATTTTTATAAGGGGCAGACACTTGAGCCTATCCGAAAAGTCATGGAGATTTTGATATTTACTATTGTAGGGAACAGGCATTGCCTGTTCCAACGGGGCATTTGAGGAACAGGCAATGCCTGTTCCCTACCAATTTACGCCCCGTGCATACCTTTTCGGATAGGGTCAAGCTAGCGACGGGGTGGAGGAAGGGAGGCCCCTGACTGAGCGGGAGATCAAAGTTCTGGAATTTTGCGGCGCAACACCCAGAAAACGGAAAGAAATATTGGAATATATCAGTTTGTCGAATAAATACGAAAATTATAAGAGGCATATTGCACCATTGGTTTTTAAAGGATTCCTTGTGATGTCTAATCCGGAGAACCCTAAAGATCGGAACCAAAGCTATGCAACCACCGGTCCCGGCAGACAGGCGGTAACCTAAGGGACCAAGAAAGAACCTCATTATGAAAAGCTCTACGGTAAAATTTAAAAACCCTATAGGGATATGTAATGGGACAAGAAAATAATAGCACTGTACCTTGAAAAAAATTTGATAAAGGCCCTTTGTATGGGGTACGGGGCAGGCTGATTTTCAGCCTTGAACCGGGGGAAAAAAGGCAAGGAAATCAAATTAAAAACGAAAAATTGAAAATGGAAAAAACAGCCCGATTTGAATTATTCCTTCTCCTGGGCATCTTCAGTTGGCTGCCCACGGTTTTTCAATCGCTCTTTTATTTCAACCAGGACTTCTTCAAGCGTAACACGGTGACAGGGGTGTATTGCTGCTCCTATATGCTTGTGATAGGGGAAGGTTTTTAGGTCTCTCCAATGGGGTTTGTTATCCCATCTCATGATAAGAATGCCATCCGGTTTCTGCCAGTGATACGAATATTTTTGATAGGTTTCCGTGTGCATTTCGGTTATGAATAAAATCGAACCATCCAATACGTCGGCTTTAATTTTAAAAAATCTTACTACTTCTTCATCGGTGAGTTTTAGGACTTCTATATTGGAAAAGAGCCCGGAATTTTTAAGGATTCTCAGAATTTCATACAATTTTGCAGTTCCTCGTATTTTGTTTTGCAATCTTTATAGGCGAGTTCATACGCTTCCCATTCAATCAGGTCGTCCCATTCCTCGAATTCCTCTTTTTCGCTATTTTCAACCTGTTCTTTGAAAGCCGTATAGGGCTTTCCATATCTTTGTTCCATCTCATTGCAGCGGGTCAGATAGTATTCTTTTTTATTAAGAATTTTATCCATGAGTAAAGAGACGATCTCATTCCGTGCCAATGATTCGACGACATTTGCCGGTAGCATCAGTTTAATCTCTTTCATCGCAACCTGCTGCATAATTAGCTCCTTATTTCAGTAGTAGAACATATTATAGCACATTTTCAACAAATCGACCACATTTTGCCCCCACTTTATTAGAACCTGGGGGATAAATGCAAGAGGGGGTGCTTTTGCACAGTAATTCTCATTTTGGCATAGAAAAAAGAAATTTCAATTGGCTGGATAACGGGATGTTCCTCACAGGATAAATATTTTCCCTTGCTGGATATCAGGCGGTACCTGTAAGGATAATAAAATTTCAAGTCCCGAAGTTGAAACTTCAAGACATGAAGTTTATGTTTCCCGCAAGGATAATATAATATCCTCCCAGGGAAAAAATGAAATGAAGGAGGATCCCATAGCTCAGCTTATTCATTCGTAAAAGGAAAAATTTGCCTGTCCCTTATTTTCCACACCCCGCTTTCGCCCACCAAAACCACTTTGGCATTGGTATAGCGTTAATCCGGCACGTCACGTACTGCCGCAGTTACCCCGGTGAGACGATAGATATATAAAGAATACTGTTTATCATTATCAGCAGAATTTCCTACCACCAGGCGCTTGCCATCCGGGCTGAAATTGACTGCGGTAGGAAAAAAGAAAATATCCACACTTTTAATCACCTGGAGGCAAGCGCCGGAGGTCAATTCCCAGAGGCGAACGGTATTGTCGGTACACCCTGTGGAAGCAGCCATTTTGCCGTCGGGGGAGAGGGCCACCGAATCGACATCTTTTTTATGGCCTTCGAAGGTTCCCCGGCACGTCCCGGTTTCCAGGTCCCAGAGTTTGACGGTTTGATCATTGCTGCCGGAAACCGCATAGCGTCCGTCCGCAGCGATTTGCACCGAATTGACATAATTCGAATGACCTTCCAGGGTGGCCAGGCATTGCCAGGTCTCCAGGTTCCAGAGTTTGACGGATTTATCATAAGAACCGGAAACCGCCCGTTTGCCATCCGAATTTACTGAGGCAGAGGTAACAGCATTACCGTGCCCTTCAAAAGTCTTCAGGCATTTTCCCGAAACCAGGTCCCATAATTTGAGCGTTTCATCCGTGGAAGCCGTAAGTGCTCTCGGGTTGTCCGGCAGGGGAAAAACAGATTTTACAAAATGCGTGTGACCCTTTAAAGAGGCCAGGTTCTTGCCGGTTGCGGCATCCCACACGCCGATGGTTGCATCATTGGAACCGGAAAGAATGCGCGTCCCGTCCGGCGCGATGGCCACAGAATTTACTTGATCTTTATGCCCTTTTAGTGTGGCCCGGCATTGGCCGGTTTCCAGGTCCCATATCTTAATGGTTTTGTCTCTTGACCCGGACACGGCCCAGGTACTGTCCGGGCTCACCGCCACGCTTTTTACCCAGCCCGTATGCCCTTTAAGCTTATGTTCCAGGGTGGCAATGGGGGGATTGCGCTTTATTGTTTTTTGTTCCATGTTACGTTACCGGCGTACCGGTCTCTATTATTGTTTTAATAAAATCCAATTTAACAGAACCGGGGAAAAAAGGCAAGGGAATCAAAGTAAAAACGAAAAACGAAAAATTAAAAATTAAAAATGAAAAAGACAGCCCGAAGGGCGCCGCTTTTTTTTATTGAAATATTCGTACATTTAATGTATAATTACAGCAAGGTGTTCCTTTTAAGGAATGGAGGTTCATTTAAGAATGATGCCGGTATTAAAGGATATAACAGCTAAGGCCCTGACATTGCCAATAGACGAAAGAGTTATACTGGCCCAATGTCTGTGGAATAGCATCGAAGATTATGTCAATCCCAATATTGAAAAGGAATGGCTCGCGTTAGCAGAGAAAAGATGGATCGAAATCGAAGAAGGAAAAGTTCAATGCATCCCGGCGGAAGAGGCAATGATGAAAGCAAGGGCTTACCTGAAGAAAAACACGTAGTTTTTCATCCCGAAGGGAAAAAAAGGGGCCAGTCGGGGAAAAACTTCATATTGCTTTTATAAAGGCAATATGGTATCTTTTCTCAATGGAAACGGATGCGCTAAAAATAATAAAAATTATCGAGAAGGAATCCCTTGAAAAGGGTATTTTTTCCGCTGAAATGGTTTTCCCGTCGGAGAATGTGTACGCGGTAACGATTAAAAATCCTTTTCTGGAACCCGGGATCATTGAGACCGACCAGGAAGAGCGCCTGCGCTGGTATTTTGAAGAGCATATGCAGTCGCCTTTCACCGATATCGAGCGCCGCAAACGCGCCGAGCAAAGTATTATTTATTATGGCGAGTCGCTGTTCCGCGACCTATTTGCCGATACCGATGCGTTGCTGGAGTGGCGAAACCTGGCAGCCGGGCTGGATAGAATCCAATTCCAGGCCCTTTCCACTTCCGCCGGGGCGGGGTTCCAGGCATTGCATTGGGAAGCATTGAAAGATCCCAAAGACAGCAAGCCCTTTTGTTTGCGGGGCATCGAAATCATCCACACCTCCGGGAAGCCGACACAACTATACCGGGTAGCGGACAGCGCCTGTTTAAACCTGTTGATGGTGACGGCCCGGCCTTTTGGCAAACATGACATCGAGTACCGCACCATCACCCGGCCAGTGCTGGAACTAATCGAAACCAAACGGCTGCCGGTCCGGGTGCATTTGCTGCGCCCCCCCACGTTCCGTTATTTGCAAGAGCACCTGCGGGAGAAAAAGGGATTTTATCATATCGTTCACCTGGATATGCACGGTGGGGTGATGTCTTTTGATACTTACAAACTCCATGTTGCCAAGAAACGAAGCGGCGGTCGAAGGGAATTAGAGCCGTACACCGGAACACGGGCGTTTCTCTACCTGGTAGATGAGGAGGGTGGGCCGGACTTGGTTACTGCAAACGAGGTTGCGGAATTATTACAGGAAGCCCATGTGCCTATCTGTTTCCTGGACGCATGCCAGTCCGCCATGATGACGGCAGGGGACCAAAAGGGGCAGGAACAGGCCCGGCCCCCTGAAGCATCCCTTGCCATGACCCTGCTTGAAAAAGGCGTAAAATTGGTGCTGGGCCATGCCTGGTCGGTAACTGTTTCCGGCGCAAAATTGATGATGACTGAATTGTACAGTAAGTTGCTGGAGGAAGAAGAAATACTAAAGGCCGTGAATTCAGGCCGGTTAAAAATGTTCGAGGGCCGGACCCGCGAAGTTGGCGACCCCAATACCCTGGAATTGGAAGATTGGCTGCTCCCCGTGATCTGGGGGAAAGGCGATTTTAAAATCCGCTTAAAAAAACAGGGGGTTGAAGATCACAGTGCGTTCCAGGCCCGCAAGCAAAAATGGGAAACCGAAACCCGGGGGATGAAAACCACCGGGACTTATGGCTTCCTGGGGCGGGACGTGGATATATTGCAGGTGGAAACCCTGTTGCACCGCGACAAAATCCTATTGATCCGCGGCATGGGCGGAACCGGCAAAACTACCTTGTTGGGACATATGGCCCTGTGGTGGTGGAAAACCGAATGGATTCATCATGCCTTTTATTTCGGGTATGATCAAAAGCCTTACCGGGCAGAAGAGATATTGAACCGGGTGGCTGAAGCGGTGATGCCGCTGGAAGAGTTCGGGTATTTCCTGGTCATACCTTCCCTGGAAATGAAGGCCCGTATATTGGCCGATTTTTTAAAAGAGTGCAAAACCACGCCGTCCGTGCTGCTGATTTTGGACAACCTGGAGTCCGTCACCGGTACGGAAAAAGCCGTGGGCAGCACATTGCCCCCGGCGGACCAACAGGACCTGGTCATGATGATCCGCCGTCTGCTGGAATCCAGAATGAAAATACTGTTGGGTTCCCGGGGAGAAGAAGCCTGGTTGGGTAAGGAAACCTTTAAAGACAGTATTTATCGATTGGAGGGGTTGGACAGGAATTCGCGGTTTGCTTTGGCCTTAAAAATATTAAAGAAAAACCAGATTGATAAAATTGCTAAACCTGATTGTGAGGAGTTCCGTCGATTGCTGGAGATATTGGCCGGTTATCCGCTGGCCATGGAGATCATCCTACCCAACCTGGCCCAACGGAAGGCCAAAGAGTTGCGGGAGTTGTTGACCGGGGCGGGAGTCGATATGCAAGGGGAGCAGATATCGGAAGAAATTTTCAAGTGCATCAATATTTCCTTTTCGCTGTTAACGGACCGGGCTCGGTCTGCATTGCTGGCTTTTGCGCCATTTACCTCTTTTTTGAATACCGTTTTATTAGAAAAATACCTGGATGCGCTGCACGGCGAGGGATTATTTAAAGACACCACCCTGGCCAGCCTGGAAGAGGCCCTTGTCCAGGCGGAAAAACAGGGGCTGGTGAATGAGGTAGAAGTAAAAAAGTGTTATGGCATGCAGCCGGTATTGCATTTTTTCCTCTGGCAACAGGTGATAATGGACGTAGAAGGGCAGGGCCGGGTAAAAAGCATCGCACTGGAAAAAGCCTTTTGCCGCTATATGTCGAATTTGGCGGAATTATATTATGAGTTTATGCAATCGAAGGAAAGCGGAGAACGGCAGTTGGGGCAATACCTGTTCCGGCAGGACTGGGAGAATTTGCAAAAAGCCTTGAACCGGATAATGACGGAGCAAGGGAATTTTATTAATATATATAGAGTTTTTGCATATTATTATCATGAAAGTACCGCTTATCAAGAAGCCATAGCCTTTATGGAGGAGGTGCTACGTGAATTGGATGGGTATGCTGATGTCAATAGGGATGGCGATTTTATTATAAATTATGCCAGTGTGGTGGGAAATTTAGGTTCACAATATTTAAACATAAAGGATTATATTCAAGCCAAGGAAAAACAGAAGAAGGCTTTGGAATTAAGTGTGAAAGCAGGCCAGGGGCGGGATATAGCAGGTGTTTATCACCAAATGGGTACATTAGCTCAGGAGGAGCGGGATTTTTCCGAAGCCAAACGCTGTTATGAGAAAGCGTTGAAGATATTCAAGGAATTAAATGACCGGTATGCTCAAGCGACTACATATCACGAATTGGGCAGGGTGGCCTTCGAGGAGCGGGATTTTTCCGAAGCCAAATGCTGTTTTGAAGAAGCCTTGAAGATTTACCGAGAATTTAATGACCGGTATGCTCAAGCGAAACCCTATCACCAATTGGGCTTGGCAGCCCAGGAGAAGCGGGATTTTTCTGAAGCCAAACGCTGTTTTTGGGAGGAAATGAAGATATGCCGGGAATTTAATGACTGGCATGGGCAAGCCGGTACCTATCACCAATTAGGCATGGTTGCAATTGAGGATCGAAATTTTGAAGAGGCCAAACACTGTTATCGGGAAGCGTTGAAACTCAAGCAGGAATTTAATGATCGGTATGGTCAAGCGAGAATCTATCACCAAATGGGCATAATTGCCGAAGATGAACGGGATTTTGCCGAAGCCGGACGCTGTTACCGTGAAGCATTGAAGATCAAGCAGGAATATAATGACCGATATGGTCAAGCGTGTACCTATGCCCAATTGGGAAATATTGCTAATATTAATCAGGGTTTTGACGAACCAAAACACTGTTATGGGGAAGCTTTGAAGATATTCCAGGAATATAATGACCGACATGGTCAAGCGATGACCTATCTCCAATTGGGAAATATTGCTTATCTTGAGCGGGATTTTGTTGAAGCCCAACGCTGTTATTTGGCCGCGTTGAAGATATGGCAGGATTTTAGTGACCGGTATGATCAAGCGAGGATATATCACCAATTGGGCAAGGTTGCCACAGCGGAGCGGATTTTTGCCGACGCTCTTATAAATTATTCCCTGGCCCTGGAGATTTTTCTTCAATATAATGATGAATACCATGCTAAAATGACCATAGGAAACCTTGGCCGCCTCTTCACCGCCTGGGAACCTTCCGGGGGTGCCATCGCGGTCTTAGAGTGCAGCGAGGAAGTGAAAGGGATTTTAAGGGCGGTACTGGAGGAAAGCAATGAGGAAAAAGGCAAAGATGCAGGTTCTGCACCTGGTTCGCTGCGCTCAAAATTGATTGGGATGTTGGGTAGATGGAAAGGTGGAATAGGCAGAAAGGCAAGGAGATCGAAAAAGCGCCATTGTTGACAAATAGCTGAAATAATCGTATATTATTGGCGGAGTTACTCATGAAACATAAAAAAATAGTGAAGGAAGAAATAGAAGATTTCTTAAGAATGAAATTCTTTACTGAACTGACATTGATAAAAGAAAAACTTTCCCTTTTTGAAAGAAAATACAAATCCGATTTTCTTCACTTTGAAATAATCGTTAAAAGCGCTGAAGAAGAAAATTTTGAGCACTGGGACGACTATATGGAATGGAAGGCATTCTATTACAAATATAATGAGTTGCAAGAAAGGGCGCACCGGGTTTAATGCTTGATATATTTTATCTCCTCAAAGAAAACCATATCAGGATGTGCTGGAAAAAATAAAGCAAAGAATAGGTGAAACCGGGACAGACGGACAGATCATAAAAAAATAATTAACCAAAAAGCAACCGACACTGATGAAAAAGCTCCTTGCATTGAGGAAAAAACTCTTTGCACTGACCAAACGGTTCTTTGCATCGACCAAACGGAAGTTGGCACTGACCAAACGGTTCCTTGCACTGGCAAATCGGTTCTTTGCACTGACCAAACGGAAGTTGGCAGTGACCAAACGGTTCCTTGCACTGGCAAAACGGTTCTTTGCACTGACCAAACGGAAGTTGGCCGCGACCAAACGGTTCCTTGCACTGACCAAACGGAAGTTGGCAGTGACCAAACGGTTCCTTGCACTGACCAAACGGTTCTTTGCACTGACAAAACGGTTCTATGCATCGATCAAACAGAAGTTGGCAGTGACCAAACGGCTTTTTGCAGTGACCAAACGGAAGTTAGCACTGACGAAACGGTTTTTGGCATCAATCAAACGGTAACCGGCATTGACGAAAAAGATCAAAAACGTCAGGGAACCTGGTTGTTTTGGCCGTTTCTATTGAATAAAATGGTCAAATATGTTAAATATTAGGGTATGAAAATATTGGAAATAAATGCAAACGTCAATGCCAGGAGAAAAACTTATGAAGGACGAACCCTCTATCATCAGTCCACACGGCGGTTATCGCAATTTGAAATCGTATCAAACAACGGAAATTATCTACGACGCTACAATAAAATTTTGTGAGCGGTTTATCGATCGGAGGTCCCGCACCACGGACCAGATGGTCCAGGCGGCGCGAAGCGGCAAACAAAACATTGCCGAAGGCAGCCAGGCCTCCGGCACTTCTAAAAAAACCGAACTTAAACTGGTGGGCATTGCACGCGCCAGCCTGGAAGAACTGCTCCTGGATTATCAGGATTTTTTGCGCCAACATGGCTTACCCCTCTGGGACAAAACACATCCAACGGCCCAACAAATCAGGAAACTGGCCTACGATAATAATAGGTCCTATTTGACCTATAGGACCTATATTGAGGAATCCTCCGCCCAGGTGGCGGCCAATACGCTTATCTGCCTGATTCACCAGGCCAACTATCTCCTGGACCAATTGCTGCGGCAATTGGAACAGCAGTTCTTGACGGAAGGCGGTTTTACCGAAAAACTGTATCACTCCCGACAAAACTTCAAGAAAACTCGCTGACCGGGAAAAAAGAACACCGCCCGGAAAAAACTTGACAAGAGCAACGGATTTGATTAGTATACTAGCCAGGAGTCTAAAATGGCAGCAAAAAATAAAACGTGGATTGTTTTTCTATGTGCGCTGGCGACGCTGTGCGTTTTAAACGGGACCGAAGAACTCAAAACCACCCGGACCTACCTGGCCAGGGGCAATTGGTACCCGCCGAACGCCGCGGATTTGAATAGCCTGCTGGACCAGTACTTTAGCCACGCCCAGGCCAAAGAACTGCCGGGCAAAATCGTGGGCCTTATTGGACCGCACGCCGGTTTTAGTTATTCCGGTCAATGCATGGCCAACGCCTATAAACAATTACAAAACCCTTCCCTGGCCGGGAACATCGAACGGGTCATCCTGATGGGGGTTTCCCACAGCGCCGGCTTCTACGGGGCTGTGGTCTCTTCTTTCGATTTCGATTCCACCCCCCTGGGCAGCATCCCGATGGATACGGGTATTGCCAAAGAACTGGCCAAAGAGAAATTTATCAGGGTGGATAACCGCATCATCCAATACGAACACTCCATCGAAAACCACCTGCCTTTTCTACAAAGGGCGCTCAAAGATAAAACCTTTAAAGTCGTTCCCATCCTGTTCGGCGCCCTGGACAAAAAAGACTTCAAAACCATGGCCGCCGCCATAAAAAAACATGTGGACGACAAAACCCTGGTGATTGCCAGCACCGACCTGACCCATTACGGCGCCAACTTCGATTATACCCCCTTTAAAACGGACCTGGAAGCCAACCTGACCAAACTGGATATGGGCATTATCAACCTTATCACTCGGCTGGACTTTGACGACTATTATGAGTACCGCCGGAAAACCGGCATTACCATGTGCGGGTTTGCCCCGGTGGGCGTACTGGTGGAACTTTTCGCGGATAAAGCACATAAAGCGACGTTAATCGACTATTACAAATCCGGCGACCGGAACAAGGATTACACCCTCAGCGTTAGTTACGCATCTATTATTATCAGCGAAACAAAAGGAGGAAAGAAAACCATGACCGACACTGCTATAAAAGAAGATGATTCCCCGGCAAAATTGACCAAACAGGAGCAAACCGTGCTGCTGCGCATTGCCCGGGATACGTTGGACCAATACCTGGAAAACGGCGCCCTGGCGAAAGACCTGGAGAAAAAATATGAAATCTCCGCCAACCTGAAAGTCTCCGCCGGCGTATTCGTAACCCTCAGGGAAAAAGGGGACCTGCGCGGCTGCATCGGCTCTATCGTGGGCGCCGAACCATTGTACCTGGGCGTGCAGGCTAACGCCGTCAAATCCGCGGTGCGCGATCCCCGCTTCCTCCCGGTGAAAAAACCGGAACTGGAAGAGATCGATATCGAAATTTCGGTGATGACCCCTTTGCAGCGCATCGAAGACTATAAAAAAATACGCCTGGGAACCGACGGCGTCATCATAAAAAAAGGCTATTACCAGGCCGTATACTTGCCCCAGGTAGCCACGGAAACAGGATGGAACCTGGGCCAGTTCCTGGGCAGTTTGTGCCAGAAAGCCGGGCTGCCGTCGGATAGTTATTTGCCTTCGCAAAACAAGGGCGACGAAAAAATGGAATTTCTTATTTTCCAGGCCCAGGTCTTCGCTGAAAAATAAAAACTCACGGATGGTGAAAATGAAAAAAAACAATATTCTTTCTTATCTTATTATAATATTTCTCAGTCTTACAGTAATGAATTCGTGTTCCCTCAAGAAGATGGCCATGAACAAAGTGGCGGACATGCTGGCTTCGCCCGGCAGCGGGACCGTGTTTACCGGCGACAATGATCCGGAACTGGTGGGCGACGCCCTCCCCTTTACCATAAAGTTGTATGAATCCCTGATGGTATCCATGCCCTGGCACCTGGGCTTGAAATTGCAAACCGGCAGTTTATATATCATGTACGCCAACGCCTTTATCCAGGCCCCGGCGGATATGCTGGCCCAGGAAGAAATCGAAAAGCAGGCGTTTTTATTTAACCGCGCCAAAAACCTGTACCTCAGGGGACGGGATATCCTGTTGAAAGCCCTGGACCATAAGTACCCCGGGTTCTTAAACCGGCTGGATAAAAAGGAATTTGACCGGGCGTTGGCCCCCATGAAAAAAGTGGACGTCCCCCTTTTGTACTGGGCCGCCGCCGGTTGGTTGGGGGCCTATGCCATTAACCCCTTCGATATGAAAGTGGGAATGACGGTCCCGGGGGCCGCGGCCCTGATGAACCGCGTCCTGCAACTGGACCCTGGATTCGACGGCGGCGCCGTTCATGATTTCTATACCCTCTACTACGGCGCCATGCCCGATTACATGGGCGGCGATTTCAATAAAGCCCGCGACCACTTTAAAAAAGCCATTGAAGCCTCCGGCGGCAAAATCACATCGCCGTATCTTTCCCTGGCCACCACTGTGGCGGTGAAAGAACAAAACCTGGAAGAATATGAAACCCTCTTAAATAAAGTCCTGGCCGTCGATCCCGATGCAGACCCGTCGAACCGGCTGCTGAATACCATTAACCGGCGAAAAGCGGAATGGCTGCTGAAACACGCCGATGATTTTTTCCTCGAGAAAACAGGGGAAAATGATGAAAAGGAGATAGATTAATGACTATTAAAATGAAAACGTTAATGAGAGTGAGCCCATTAAAATTTATTGTTTTAAGTTTAGCGGCGGCGCTTTTAGCCGGGCATTTGCAGGCGGCCGCCGTTGTAAAAATAGGCACCATCGTGCCATTGCGCTCTCCCTGGATGGATGAACTGCGCAAAATGGATGTGGAATGGAGACGGATTACCAAAGACGAAGTTTCCCTCAAAATATACGCCGGGGGTATCGCCGGCTCCGAAGAAGATATGGTGCGCAAAATACGCATGGGCATTCTGGGCGGGGCGGTTTTTACCAACCTCGGAATCACCAATATTTATCCCGATGCATTCGTTCTCAATATTCCTTTTTTTATCGATTCCGATAAAGAAATGGATTATGTCATGGAAAGAATGACCCCCATTTTTGAAAAAGAAATCGAAAAGCGGGGGTTTAAAATGATTCTCTGGTCCAGGGCCGGATGGCTTAATTTTTTCTCTAAAAACCCCATCATTTATCCCGATGATTTGAAAAAACATAAGCTGTCCTTTACCACCGGCGCGCCGGAAATGGAGCAGGCCTGGAAAAAATCCGGGTTCCAGGTGGTGCCCAACGAACTTAAAGATGTGATGATGGGTTTACAGAGCGGCATGATTACCGCTTTCTATTTACCGCCCATGATGGCGGCGGCCGGTCAATATTTCGGCCTGGCCCCCCACATGTGTTCGCTGAAAATCGCGCCCATGGTGGGAGGATTTCTCATTTCGAAAAAAATATGGGATGAGATTCCCGACAAATACAAAAGCGAGATGGTCGCCGTGGCCAAAAAGATGGCGGATAATCTTTTTCAAAAGACCGAGGAGCTGGAGAAAGAGGCCATGACCGAAATGATAAAGAACGGCCTTATCGTTAATCAAACGCCCCCGGATGCCGTGGCAAAGTGGCGCGCCGCCGCGGATAAAGGTCTGGGTGAATTAATCGGGAAAGCCTTTTCTAAAGAGATTTATGATACCCTGCTGAAGTATATCGACGAATACAGGAAGTTAAATGAGCAAAAACAGCCTCGTTAAATATATTCATAAATTCGAAGACCAGGCCGCGTTTATGGGGATATTTTTGCTGGCGCTGATTCATGTGCTGGAAGTCATTGCCCGGAAATTTTTTCATACCGGCATTGCCGGTTCCACGGATTATTCCCACCACCTGGTGCTGGTGCTGACTTTCATCGGCGGTATGATCACCTCCAGGGAAGGGCAACATCTTTCCCTGGCCCTAACTTTGAAAATAGGGGAGCCGTTGAAATCGCGGCTCCATACAGCGGTGATGACGGTTTCCGCCATGATGACCACCGCTTTTTGTTGGAGCTCATTATCGTTCATACTGACCGGTTTCGATCCCGCGCAAAAGGTAGGCGTTTTCCCTATCCGGTTGGTGGCCATGATAATGGTGGTGGGTTACGCCGTCATGGCCCTTCGTTTTGTTACCGCTACCCCCAAAAAAACCTGGTATAGGGTAACGGCATGGACAGGCATTCTCCTGGGCGCAATCCTGGCGCTGGAACCCATCGGTCAGGCTTTAACCGCCCTCCTGGGCGGGGCCCCGGGTTTTATCGAACCCATGGTGCAATTCAGCCATTCGCTAAATGCGCTCATTGCCCTTCCCGTCATCCTCCTGCTCATCGTATTAACCGTCTTCGGCGCGCCTATTTTCGTGGTGCTGGGCGGTATCGCCTTCATGCTCTTTGCCCGCCTGGCGGAACCGCTGGAAGTCATCCCCAATCAAGCCTATGCCATGCTCATCAGCCACTCCATCCCGGCCATTCCCCTGTTTACCGCCGCGGGATTTATCCTTTCGGAAAGTAAAGCCGGCGAAAGGTTGGTGCGATTTTTCAAAGCCTTTTTCGGTTGGTTCCCCGGGGGACTGGCCATTATGTCCGTCCTGGTCTGCAGTTTTTTTACCACCTTCACCGGCGCTTCGGGCGTCACCATCCTGGCCCTGGGTGCATTGTTATCTTACTCATTATTAAAAGGAAACTATGGGAAACAATTCACCACCGGTCTGTTGACTGCTTCGGGCAGCATCGGTTTGCTGTTCCCCCCCAGCTTGCCCATTATCATTTACGGCGTCATTGCCCAGATCAATATTAAAGAAATGTTCCTGGGCGGAATCATTCCCGGGTTTTTCCTGGTGCTGTCCATGGTTATTTTCAGCATCATCTATGCCACCAAGAAAAAAATCCCCCGCGAGCCTTTTAAAATAAAAGAAGCTGTCTCATCCATGGGGAATGCCATATGGGAAATCCTGCTGCCGGTGGTCATTGTGGCGGCCTATTTCGGCGGGTTGACAACCCTGGTGGAAAGCGCGGCCATTGCGCTTTTATACGCACTGGTGGTGGAAGTGATTATTCACCGGGATTTGAAAATCAAGGATTTACCGGCGGTGATTGCCAAGGGTATCCCGATTATCGGCGGCGTGATGATTATTCTTTCCCTGGCTAATGGGCTTTCTTATTTTATTATCGACGCTGAAATTCCCATGAAATTAACCGCCTGGGTGCAAGCCAATATCAGTTCGAAGTATGTATTTCTCTTGCTGTTGAACGTCGCGCTTTTGATTACCGGTTGTTTCCTGGATATCTTTTCGGCCATTATGGTAGTAGTGCCCTTGATTATCCCGTTGGGGAATCTTTTCGGTATTCACCCGGTGCATCTGGGGATTATTTTCCTGGCCAACCTGGAGTTAGGGTATTTGACGCCGCCGGTGGGGTTGAATCTTTATCTGGCGGCTTACCGTTTCAATGAGCCGTTGGGGAAAATTTACAGGGACGTATTCCCTTTTTTGCTTCTCCAATTGGTGACCGTGTTGTTGATTACCTATCTCCCGATATTGTCCACCGGTCTCCTGAAATTGATTAAGTTGTAGAATGCCTTCGGCCACCAGGGAACCCTTTTGAAAAAGGGTTCCCTGGACCCTCCCAAAACTTTTGATTAGTTTTCACTTCCCTCTTGACTTAAACGAGTCGGTAGGTATAATTATGAAGTGGTAGGTGCATTATGATGACAAGTTTAGCGATAGACGATAAATTATTGAAAGAAGCACAATCGGCTGGCAGACATAGGTCTAAAAGAGAGACTGTTACCATGGCCTTAAAGGAATATATCAGCCACAGGAAACAATTGGAAATCATGGAGTTATTTGGAACCATCGATTATGATGCGAACTATGATTACAAAAAGGCCAGGAATAGAAAATGAGGGTATTGGTCGATACGCCGGTGTGGTCGTTGGCTTTTAGGAGGAAGAAAGGGGTTCAGAGCCTCCAGGAAAGCGCCATGTTAATGGAAATAAAAGAACTCATTCAGCAATCGAACGCTGTTATAATTGGGGCCATAAGGCAGGAAATCTTATCAGGAATAACGTTAGAGGCTCAATTTGAAAAATTGAAAGATAACCTGAGGGCATTTGATGATTTAAGATTAACAACAGAGGATTATGAAATAGCTGCAGAATTTTATAACCAGTGTCGAAGGAAAGGGGTTCAAGGTTCTCATATCGATTTTCTTATATGTGCGGCAGCACATCGGAACAACATCCCAATATTTACTACCGATAAAGATTTCGATTTATATTCCAAACATATTGACATTTCTCTTTATAAGCCGAGGATTGTTTTTAATTAATATATAATGCCCCTGGACCCTCCCAAAACTTTTGACCAGCTTTCACTTCCCTCTTGACTTAAACGCCCTCCTATGTCGAAAATTTTAAATGAATTTTAAATTATCGTCGATATTTTGTTGACATTTTGAAAATATCGACATAAAATGATTCCATGTATATAGAAAGAACCATTAAACTACCGAAAAACAATAATTTCTTTTTATTCGGGCCGCGGCAAACCGGGAAAAGTACCCTCCTTAAAAATCAATTTCCTTCTCAAGAATCACTCTACTATGACCTGCTAAAAACAGAGGTCTATAGGAAACTCCTGGCCCGGCCGGAAATATTCAGAAATGAAGTCCATGCGGCTTTAAAATCAAAACAACCGTTACATATCATCATCGATGAAGTCCAGAAAATCCCCCAGCTCCTGGATGAAGTCCATTTCCTGATCGAATCGGGGGTCCCGGGCTACTTTATTCTCAGCGGGTCCAGTTCGCGGAAATTGAAAAGATACCAGGCCAATATGTTGGCAGGCCGGGCCTGGACGTTTCAACTTTTTCCCTTTTCTTACCTTGAATTAAAAGACGATTTCGATCTGTTTACCGTGTTGAAATACGGCGCATTACCCGGTGTATATTTGAATCCCGGGGAGTATGAAAAACGAGAAACGCTCCACTCCTATGTAGACACGTATATCAAAGAAGAAATTGAAATTGAAGCAAATATAAGAAACCTCAGTGGCTTTTTAAGATTTTTGCCCATTGCCGGCCATCAAAACGGCGAATTACTCAATTATTCAAATATAGCCAGGGAAACCGAGATTTCCGGCCATGTCGTCAAGGAATATTATAAAATACTGGAAGATACGTTCCTGGGATTCTTTTTGCTGCCCTATGCCAGGTCCATCCGTAAAAAAATGGCGAAACAACCCAAGTTTTATTTTTTCGATCCCGGGATTGTAACCACCCTGGACAACAGGCTGAGGGTTAATTTAGAGGAAAATAGTTTTGAATTCGGAAGAGCTTTCGAACATTTCATGATACTGGAAATAATTAAGTTGAACCACTACCATCGATTGGACCTGGTACTATCGTTTTACCGGACAGAGAGAGGGGCGGAAGTCGATTGCATAATAGAAACCCCGGCAGGAAAAACGCTGGCAATCGAAATAAAATCAACCGTTAATCCCACCTCAACCATGTTAAAAGGGCTGTATTCATTTAAAGAAAAAGTCCCGGGAGCACAATTAATACTGGCCTGCAGGGTGGATCGGCCGCAACAAATGAAGGATGTTGCCGTAATACCCTGGCAGGAAGTACTCGACTTTATACTCCGGGAGTCTTAAATATCTTGAAAACCATTTGTAATTTCTTTCCCAAATGTATATAATACCCCCTTATGATGACAACAAATAAAAGTACCGACAGAATCCTTGTTTATGCCTTAACCATTTTTGCCTTTCTTATCGCCATAAATGCCCTTTTGATAAGATATCCCGTAAACGTTGTCCTGCCCTTATTAAAAGCCATCGGGCTAATGACCGTCATATTCATTTACGGCATGTCGGCGCTCCTGCTGTTCAATAAAAAAGAGGAAAACATCGAATTCCCCGACGCCTGCGGGATCGGCTTGATCTTCACCACCTTTTACTTTTACCTCGTATCCTTTCTAAAAATTCTCGTTCCTTTTACCATACTCCTGTTTTACCTGCTGCCGCCGGCCTTACTCTATTTTGTGCTTAAGAGAAAAAACCAGGTCCTTCGACACACCCTGCTGACTTTTTTCAGACGGCCGGCCAGGGAATATGCCGTTTTCATATTCCCGTTCATTTACGCCTCGCTGCCGTCCTCTTTTTACGACGCCCTGGTTTACCACCTGGGTATTCCTAACCTCTATCTCCAGCACCAGGGATTTATCGCCGTACCCCAATTCTTCTTTGCCAATACGTCCATTTACTATGAAATCTCACTCATCCCCGCTGTTTTTGCCGGGGACATGGTCCCGCGGCTTTTTCATTTCTTATTGGGGGTCGTTTTTATATACTATCTCATCGACCTGGCGGTGCGATTCTTTCAATTAAAAAACCGGTTCATCCTGCTGCTCCTTTTGATATCCATGCCCATTACCGTTTTCTTACTCAGCACGGTAAAGAACGACCTATTAAGCGCTTTTTTTATCCTGGCCGGGATAAAATACTACCTGGAAAACAAGAACAAACGTTCCGCCCTGTGCTGGGGATTTTCCATCGGCGTCAAATATTTCAATATCCTGCCGCTGGCAATCTTCTTATCCCTGTCGTTCTTAAAAGAGAAAAAACTCAATTCCAGGGTAATCATTATTTTTGGGATCATTAGTACCGCCGTGTTGCTGCCGCTCTTCATAAAAAATTACGTATTCACCGGGAACCCCATTTTCCCATTCCTGGGGGGCTATTTCCCACAGGTGAACCCGTATTTCGATGCGTCGCGGTTTGCGGCCATGAAAACCGATGTGGGCCAACTGATTCATTCATTGAAGGATATACTGAAACTCCCCTATACGCTGTCGTTTTATGAAATAGGTTCCGGTGGGTTAATCGGGGCGCAGTTTCTCATTTTTCTACCCCTTATCATTGTCGCCATAAAGCGGCGTGAGAACAAGAAACTCCGCTTATTACCGTTTGCACTGCTGTTTTTATTAGTAGGGAGTTATTTTACCGGCCAGGTGCGGTTCATGTATGCGGCGATAGTTCTCCTGGCCATATTTACTGTCCTGGTGTATGAGACGCTGGAGGCGTCCGGGCTTAAGATCATGAAGTATCTCTTTTTTCTCATCATCGGGTTGAACCTGGCAACCGCTTACGGCTACCATGAGCGGATATACCGCGCCCATTACCTCTATTCGGGGAAATCGGCAAGTATCGATGAGTACCTGGAAGTCGTTTTCCCTTCATATCCGGCCATAGCCTATGTCGATAAGAACACCCCGGAGGGCGCTAATATTCTTTTGGTAGGGGAGGCCAGGAGTTATTATCTAAAGCGGCCCTATTATGTCTCTTCCGGCATCGATTATTCCATGTTGAAAAAATATTTATCCGCCGGACCCGCGTTCCGGGATTTCCTTGCCGCTTTGAAACAGGATAAAATACGCTATATAATTTACAATGCAAAAGAATTCAACCGGCTGCTGGGGGGCTATCGTTGTTTGACCCCGGAGGAAGCGGCCAGGTCCGGCGATTACTTAAATCGCCTTAAGCCGGTCTTTAAAGATCGTAATGGAGAGCTTTATGTCTTTGAAATCATTTAAAACATTAAGTATTGTAGTGCCGGTCTATAACGAAGAAAAGACCATTGAAAAAGTAGTGGAAAAAGTGCTGGCCGTTCCTTTGACATTGGAAAAAGAGATCGTGATCGTTGATGATTGTTCCACGGACGGGACATTTTCTATTCTCACAAAGCTCCAGGAAGGGCAGCCTGCGGTCAAAGTATTTCGAAATGAGAAGAATAAGGGAAAGGGTTTTTCCGTACGGCGGGGAATACAGGAGGCCGCGGGTGAGATTATAATAATCCAGGATGCCGACCTGGAGTACGAGCCGGGCGAGTACCCCAAATTATTGAAACCCATCCTGGAGGATAACGCCGATGTCGTCTTCGGTTCGCGGTTCATAAGCAGTGAAGCGCACCGGGTGCTGTATTTCTGGCATTCGGTAGGCAACCGGCTGCTGACACTTTTTTCCAACATGATCAGTAACCTGAACCTATCCGATATGGAAACCTGTTATAAGATGTTCCGGGCCGATATTATCAAACAAATCCGTCTTACGGAGAAACGTTTCGGGTTTGAGCCGGAGGTGACGTTTAAACTTTCAAAGGTCAAAGGGCTGCGGTTTTACGAAGTGGGGATATCTTATCATGGCCGGACCTATGCGGAAGGGAAAAAGATCAATTGGAAAGACGGTATCCGGGCCTTTTATGTCCTATTTAAAAATGCTTTCCTTTACCTTTTCCGGGGCGAAAAGCATATTTATTTGAAATAGCCACAAAGGAACGAAGGCATTTTTCTTGCATGTCCCGTTTTCCGCTTTTTTACTTTTTCCGCTTCCCGGCAAAACCCCGCGGCGTTATGGCGCGGGGGGGCCTATTAAAAAATGGGGGGTATCATTTTTTTTGGGTTGACATAAAATTCAATTTGTAGTAAAAATGGACTGTAGGATAAATTACTGGAAAAACTATGGTAAGTAAAAGTAAATGATAAAGCAAATTGTTGAATATCCTGTACCGTTGGTATTGCGTGATATCTTGCGAGAAAAAAGCCGCGGCGAATTAATCGTCAGGGGCCGCAATTTTACCAGGAACCTCTTCTTCGACGATGGCAATTTGATCTTTGCCGGTACGAATGTCATAGAAGAGCGTCTAGGGGAAGTTTTATTTAAAATCGGCAAAATCGACCGCCGCCAATTCATCGCCATCCTGGAAATGCTGGAAAGAAAAAACGAAACGGAAAAGCTGGGAAAAATCCTGGTCCAAAAAAAAAAATTAAACCAACGGGACCTCTTCTTTGCCCTCCTTTATCAATTGCGAACTATTGCCACTTCCATTTTCACACTGGCGTCAGGGGAATGGCAGTTTATAGACAAAATACCCAATATCCCCGCGGATTCGCGGTTCAAAGTCGACCTGGCCGGGATCATTAGCGAAGGCGTCAACAAAATTGGAAATTTCTCTTTCTTCAAAAATAGATTTTACCGCCTGGCGCCCAGGACAGGCCCTATACCCACCAACATGAAAGAGTTTTTATCCAATGCTGAAACCGACTTTCACAATGACCTGGTAGATTTTACCAATGTACCTTGCGAAGAAATCATCCCGCAAATCAAGATGTCGGAAGAAATATTCTGGAAGAAAATTATCCTGTTCTACCTTTTAAATATTGTCGAATTCAACCAGGTCTCCGAGGAGCGGGAGAACGATAAAAACGTCGAAGACCTCTTTGTTTTATACGAACGGATAAAATCCGATAAGATCGATTTCTATGAATTGCTGGGTGTACCAAAGACCGCCACCTTTAATGAAATTAAAAACGGCTATTTCAGCTATGCCAGGAAATACCACCCGGACCGCATTTCCAATGCCCCTGACCCGGAAATTAAAGAAAAAGCCAATTTCGTTTTCGCGGAAATGAACAAAGCCTACGAAACCCTGAGTAATGACGTTAAAAAACGGGCCTATGACAGTAGGGGATACAAAGAGGGGGCCATCGAAGATTCTATTAAGGAAAATTTAGTAGAAAGAGCTAAAATGTTGTACCGCAGGGCAAAAGCCCTTTATACCCAGAAACAATACGGGGAAGCGGTCCAGTTATTGGACGAAGCCGTTAGCCTGGACCCCAATAAACCCCCTTATTTCTTAATGCTGGGTTTATGCCAGATGAACCTGCCGACGCTGCGGCGGGCAGCGGAAAAAAGCCTCCAGAAAGTCATCGACCAGGAACCCTGGAATGTCGAAGCCTATATGGCCATGGGCATGCTGTTTCAATCGGAGAACCAGGTTAACCGCGCGGAAGGATTCTTCAGGAAAGTGTTATCCCTTGATCCCGACCATACGCAGGCAAGAAAAAAACTGCAGGAACTGATCGACGGTCATACCGATAAAAAGAAACACGGTTTTTCCCTTTTCGGCAAAGCAAAAAAATAAGGCAGGCCGAAAACTACCGGCCTGCCTTGCGCCTCGCGCCTCTCGCCTCATATCTCCCGGCGGTTCGTTTCCCCGTTTCCTCCTTATACTTTATTTAACGTCCTTCTTTTCTTCCGTGAGTCTGAACTTCATTACCACTGTAAATTTAACGGTTTTTGCCGCGCCTTCCACCAGGTAAGGTTCGTATTGCCACTGTTTCAGCGCTTCCACTGCCGCTGCATTTAATAAATCGTGGCCTTCCATCACGGTAACGTCCTTTACCAGCCCTTTCGTATCGATAACCGCTTCCATTACAACGATGCCTTCCACATGTTCTTTTAGCGCTTCCGGGGGATACTGGGGATTAACCGTTTTGATAAGCTTCGGTTTTTGAGCGGAAGAGAGACTGATGGGCTTTTGCTCTTCTTCTTTTCTATCGAGATTAAATTTGAGTCTCACGGTAAACTTGGCGGGCATGGGCTTGCCATCGATGATAAAGGGCTCATACTGCCACTGCTTTACAGCATCCAGCGCAGCCGCGCATAATTCCTTGGGACCTTCGATAGCCACCGCATCCACCACCTGCCCCTGGGTATTGGTGGTGGCCTCAATAACCACTGTACCCTGGATATGGGCCTTCAACGCCTCTTTGGGATATTCGGGATTAATAACACTTTTTTTAATCAGCTCGGGCTTCCGGGTGGAACCGATATGGATGGCCTTATCCTTTTCGGCGCCGGCGCTGGACAAAGACGGCACATCCTCTCCCCGGCGAAAGGAAAGGAAATATATCTTCCCGGTCGAATCCTCGAAACCCAGGATAGTTGTTTTCTGCTGCGGCAAATAGATTTTCGATTCCAATAACGACCGTGACGGCTTGCCGTTTTCCAGGACCTCTAAAACCGCCACTTTGAACCGACTCTTTTCCCCATCGACAGCGGCCAGTTGGAGCATCAATTCACGCCCATTGAGTACGATTACCTGGAACGGCGACTCGGCGCTGTCTTTCGCCAGTACCAAACCGGCCTGGGTAATTAGCTTGATATCCTTCAGACTAAACACCCTCTTTAAAGACTCCTGCTCCTTTGAGATATCGATCTCCAGGAAAACATCCTCCCCGGGGAGGGGTTTCAGGTAATAAGAAGTAATCACACCGGCGGGCGCCGCGGTTACTTCTTTAAACCCCTCATATAATCGTAATTGCGCCGCCACATCCGGCGTTGCCCACAAACTGCCCGTGACAAACAAAAAAACCAGTAAAATCAAGACCGCTTTTAACACCATTAAACCATGTTTCATTGTATATCCTCCTTTATTCATTTTTCATTTTTTTTATTCTTTTACTTTTTAACTTTTTTTTGCCCTTATCGGCGCTTTCTCAATCCAGACAATAATCATATCGGGGTCTTTTTGATCGATGATAAAAGTATCGGCCGGCATTCCTTCAACCCGGGCATCGACAAAAATCCCGTCTTCTTCGACGACCCCTGGAGAGGCGGCGACACGCCCCCGCTGAAACAAAGAAGGGAATGCCGTAACCAACAAAAGCGCCGCCAATAAAAGGGATGCGGCCGCAGCCAGCGTCCCCACAAAAAGGAAAGTTTTCTTTTCCATGAGTGGAATATGCCGGATATCACTGGGCAGGGGCCCCGGCGTCATGGCGATTTGTTCCAGTTCTTTCATAATTGAATCTTCCAGTTCCCCGGGAATATCCCGTTCTACTGCCTGGACCCTTTTCTTTATTTTTTTATCGATATTTTCATGTGTCATTTTTGCGCCTCCATCATCTCTTTTATGGTCTTCCTGGCCCGGTGCAAGATGAATTTTACATTGACTTTGGTTAAGCCGGTGATGTCCACAATTTCGGGAATTTTAAATTCATTGTAATAGAAAAGGAAGAAAACCTCCCGATGCCTGGGAGTTAACGCCGCCGCCGCCCGGTAAATATCCCGCACATCATTGGAAATGGAGACGTCCACCTGGACGGCAAATCCATCCACATCTTCCATAAACACCAGCGAACGGCTGCTTTTAAAATAATCCTTTACCAGGTTATGGGCGATGGTAAAAAGCCACGTTTTGAAGCTTCTATCCGGGTCAAAGGAATGAAAGTAACGAAACGCTTTCAGTAGGGTCTCCTGGTAGATGTCGTCGGTTTCGTGGGAAAAATTCAGGGACTTCGAGATGAAGTTGTAAAGGTGTTTCTTTACGGGCTCCAGGTCCTGGAGGAAGCGTTCCGCCGCCCCGTTCGGCTGCGCTTGTTCCGCCCGGGAACCCCGGGCCCTGCTAACAGGATGCAATGTCATCGTATTTCCTTTCATACCCTTTATACCATTAAATTCCACAAAGGGATAGAATAAAAGAAAAAAATATATCACATTACCACACTCACATTTTTTTTATAGATTGCCGATAAGATAATTCATGGGGGCTTGACAAAATCTCAATTTTGTATTATAGTTTTATAACCAGGAAGGAAACCCAAAGACTTGTGGTACTTGAGGTCGAATTTATTAAAGGTTAAAAAATTTTAAAGGAGGTTAAAATGAAAGTTCAACCGTTAGATGAAAGGGTGTTGGTAGAACCCCTCGAGCAGGAAGAAAAAGTCGGGTCCATTATTATCCCCGACACCGCCAAAGAAAAACCCAGCATGGGTAAGGTCATTGCCGTAGGTACGGATGAAGACCTTAAGAAAATACTCAAAGCGGGCGACAAAGTCCTCTTCAGCAAATACGCCGGAGAAGAGATTAAGATCGAAGGAAAGAAACACCTGATAATTAAACGAGAAGATATCCTTGCCACGGTCCAATAAGTATGACTAAAGACGGGCAAGTCGATGAACAAACAAAACATGAATTTAAGTAACAAGGAGGAAACATGGCAAAAGAAATTACATTAGGAGAAGACGCCAGACAGGCCATTTTACGGGGAATCGATAAATTGGCCAATACGGTAAAAGCAACATTGGGCCCCAGGGGGCGGAACATTATCCTGGAGAAGAAATTCGGATCCCCCACTATTACCAAAGACGGCGTAACAGTCGCTAAAGAAATAGAGTTAAATGATCCACTGGAAAATATGGGTGCCCAAATGGTAAAGGAAGTGGCCTCCAAGACATCGGATGTCGCCGGGGATGGAACCACCACCGCCACTGTCCTGGCCCAGAGCATTTACAAAGAAGGTTTGAAAATGGTGGCGGCCGGCGCCAATCCCACATTGATTAAAAAGGGTATCGACCTGGGAGTGGAACAGGTAAATAAGGAATTGAAAGAAATCAGCCAGCAGGTGACCGGTAAGATGATCGCCCAGGTAGGCGCGATTTCCGCCAACAATGATCTATCCATCGGCGAAATTATCGCCCAGGCAATGGAAAAAGTAGGTAAAGACGGCGTTATTACCGTCGAAGAAGGCAAATCACTCGAAACGGTGCTGGATTTCGTGGAAGGCATGCAGTTTGACCGCGGGTTCCTTTCTCCCTATTTTGTCAATGACGCCGACCGCATGGTGGCGGAAATGGAAGACGCCTTTATTCTCATGTATGATAAGAAATTATCCAACTTAAGGGAAATGCTGCCGCTGTTGGAGCAAGTAGCCAAATCGGGCCGTCCCATGTTGATAATCGCGGAAGATATCGAAGGTGAAGCCCTGGCTACCCTGGTATTTAATAAGATCCGGGGAATCCTCAATATCGTAGCAGTCAAAGCCCCCGGGTTCGGCGACCGGCGCAAGGCCATGCTGGAAGACATCGCTGTCCTGACCGGCGGCCAGGTGGTTTCCGAAGAACTCGGTATGAAGCTGGAAAAAGTAACTATCGATTACCTGGGCTCCGCCAAGAAAATCGTGGTGGACAAAGATAATACCACCATCGTAGAGGGCGCAGGCAAGGAAGCGGATATCAAAGCTCGTATCAACCAGCTCAAAAAACAAATCGAAGACACTACTTCCGATTATGACAAGGAAAAACTCCAGGAACGGCTGGCTAAATTGGCCGGTGGTGTCGCAGTGATCCGGGTCGGGGCTGCCACCGAAACCGAATTGAAAGAGAAGAAAGCCCGCGTAGAAGATGCGATGCATGCCACCAAAGCGGCCGTCGAAGAAGGTATCGTACCGGGCGGCGGTATTGCCTTGCTCAAGAGTATCACTGCGCTGAAAAAGATGAAAATGGAAGGCGATATGCAGTACGGCGTCAATATTCTCATCAAAGCCCTGGAATCCCCACTGCGCCAGATTGCCGTCAATGCCGGGTTCGAAGGGGCCACCATTATCGAAAAAGTGAGAAATGCCAAGAGCAAATATTTCGGCTTCGACGCCCTGAACGAAAAATATACCGACATGATTGCCGACGGGATTATCGATCCTACCAAAGTGGTCCGGATTGCATTGCAGAATGCGGCGTCCGTTGCCGGCCTGCTCCTGACTACCGAGGGCCTGGTATCGGAAATCCACGAGGAAGAAAAACATCACGCCCCGGCTATGCCCCCGGGCGGCGGAATGTACTAAGAATAACCGGTAAAACAGGCAAATAAACGAAAGGCAGCCGAAAGGCTGCCTTTTTTATTTTCACTATTATTTGAAAAAAAAAAATGAATATGATAGAATTTTTTAACCGATGAATAAGAAAATATTTTTTTCTCGTATGAAAAGTTTGATTTCACCCGGGACATCCGCTCAAACAACAACCCGGCAAAAAAGCATGGCGAAACTGTTTTTCTACAGTTCGTTAATCGTGATCTCCATTTTATCCGTCACCTTCAGCGCCGTCTTCATATTCAACCGCTACGCCAACTTCGATGAAAACGTAAAAACCCTCGAAGAGAACTACTTTCGCGAACAACTCCAACTGGTCGACTCAAGAGTAAACGAAGTCATCGATTACATTCAATACAACAAATCCCGGACAGAAGAAATTTTACAGGATATGATCAAAGAAAGGACCTACGAAGCCCATACCATTGCCGCCAATATCTACAACACCTATAAAAACAGCAAAAGCAGCGCGGAAATCAAACGGTTGATCTTAAATACCCTGCGCCCCATTCGCTATAATAAAGGAAGGGGCTATTATTTCATCGATGATATCGGCGGGAATATCGTACTCATCCACCGAACCTATGAATCGATATGGAAAGAAGGCCAGAACATCCTCGACACGAAAGATATATACGGGAAATATATCATCAAGGAATTTGTCGAAATCGCCAGGACCCGGAAAGAAGGCTTTTCCTCTTACCACTGGGGGAAACTGGGCGAAGAAAGGCAACCCATCCGGAAAAAAATTTCTTATGTCAAACTCTTTGAACCCTTCGGCTGGATCATCGGGACCGGGGAATACGTGGATGATGTCGAAAAAGATATCCAGGCCACGGTCTTAAACAGGCTCCACGCCATGCGATTCGGGAAAGACCGGGACAATTATATTTTCGTGCTAAAACTGGTGGAACCCACCGCTAAAACAGACAAAGATACCAAATGGCAGGCAATTACCCTGGTCAACCCCAACCGGCCGGATTTAGTGGAACAGGTGGCCACCGATGAATTCAAAGACGATAAAGGGAACTATTTCCTTAAAGACCTGGTAAATACAACCCGGGAAAAGGGAGAAGCCGTGACCGATTACTGGTTCAGGAAAATGGGCAGTTCGCAAATCGCCAGGAAAACCACCTATTCCCGCTTTAACAAAGATTGGAATTGGGTTATCGGCGCCGGTTTCTATCGCGACGACCTGGAAAAACTCATCGCCAGTAATAGGGAAACGCTGGGGAAAAATGTAAGACAGGAAATTATCTTTATCATCGGCATCTTCGTTTTTATATTCTTCCTGGCCATGTTGATTTCCATGTATTTTTCCCGGGAGATAAAAAATGAATTTAATATATTTTCGAATTTTTTCAATGAATCGGCCAAGAAGAATGAATTGCTGGACAAAAGCAAGTTAGAAATCTTCGAGTTCAGGGAACTGGCCGATGCGGCCAATCACATGATCAGCGATAAAAAAGCAGGGGAAGAAGCCTTGTTGAAGGCCAAAGAAGCGGCAGAAGCCGCCACCCGGGCAAAATCCGAATTCCTGGCCAATGTAAGCCATGAAATCCGCACACCCCTGAACGCCATCATCGGCATGAGCGATATCCTGGGCCAAACCCAATTGAACGACGAACAGTACGAATACCTCGAGATCATCAACACCTCCGGCAGCACCCTCCTGGTTATCATCAACGATATCCTGGACTTTTCCAAAATCGAAGCCGGCAAACTGGACCTCGAACATGTCAATTTCAGTGTGGCCGCGGCAGTCGAAGCCGTTGCCGACATGGAGGCGCCCAAAGCCCATAAAAAAGGCCTGGAAATAGTACCCGCCGTCGACCCCGCCATTCCCCAGGAAGTCCTGGGAGACTCCGGCCGACTCCACCAGGTGCTCCTTAATTTAGCCGATAACGCCGTCAAATTTACCGATAAAGGTGAAATCCTTATTTCGGCCCAGGTGGTGGAAAAAGGCGAAAAAGAAATCAAACTCCTCTTTACCGTTAAAGACACCGGTATCGGGATATCGGAAGAAGGCCAGAGAGATTTGTTTAAATCTTTTTCCCAATTGGATGCCTCCACCACGCGCAAGTATGGGGGGACGGGGTTGGGTCTTGCCATTTCCAAAAAATTAACCGAGCTGCTGAAGGGAGAAATCGGCGTCGAAAGCCAGGAAGGCGCCGGGACTTCTTTCTGGTTTACCGCGGTGTTCGAGTTACCCATACCCGGTATACCCAAAACAGCGATTTCCTCGCTGGATTTCAATGGCCTGTGTGTGTTAATCGTCGATGATAACCGTACCAACCGTTTGATCTTGAGAAAATACCTGGAATCCTGGGGCTGTACCTGCCATGAGGCCTTAAACGCCGACGAAGCGCTAACCCGGCTGCATGAAGCGGCGGCCGGCAAGAAGCCCTTCCCCATTGCGCTGCTGGATTACCTGATGCCGGAAACTTCCGGCGACCAACTGGCCAGGGCCATAAAAGAAGATGAAAAAATAAAAGATACCAGGCTGGTGCTCCTGACGTCATCCATCATGTACAAATCCCAGGAAGAGCTGGATGAAATGGGCTTTGTTTCATTATTGAACAAACCTGTTAAACAGACCGTTTTGTTCAATTGCATTGCCAGGATCATGGGCTTTGTCAAACCGGAACAACAGGTGGATAAAAGATTGGTCAAAACATTTGCAAATTTAAAAATGCTGGACCGCGGCCCCCTGGATATCTTGTTGGTGGAAGACAATTACTTTAATCAGAAGGTGGCGCTTTTTAACCTGCAAAAATTCAACCACCGGGTGGACCTGGCGGAAAACGGCAAAGCAGCGGTGGATAAATTTAAAAATAGCCGTTATGACCTCATTTTGATGGATGTTCAAATGCCCATCATGGACGGCTACGAAGCCACCGAAATCATCCGCCGCCTGGAAAAGGAAAACAACAAACAAAGCGACCGGGACAGTCATACCCCGATCATTGCCATGACGGCCAATGCCATGAAAGAGGATGTGGAGAAAGCATACCGGGTAGGGATGAACGCCTATCTTGCCAAACCCTTTAATTCGGAAAAATTTCTCACGGTCATTAATGAAATCGCCGACGCATCCAGGAAATAGCATAACAATACAAAAATAAAAGGAGGTATTTTATGAAATTAACAATTCAACACCAGGAACGTTACTCACGGGGGCAGTTACTGCTGCGAACCTTTTTCGGTTTCCTTTACATCGGGATTCCGCATGCGTTTTGCCTGTTCTTCGTGGGTATCTGGGCGGCGATTCTTATGTTTTGCGCCTGGTGGGTAGTGCTGTTTACGGCAAAATATCCCAAAGGCATGTTTAATTTCCAGGTGAAGTTGTACAACTGGCAAACCCGTCTGAGCGCCACCCTGTACAATTTGATAGACGGTTACCCCGCTATCGGCGTTAACGGGAAAAGCGACAACGTTTCCCTGGAAGTGGAATACCCTGAAAAACTAAGCCGGGGCTTACTGCTGTTACGTATGTTCTTCGGTTTTATTTATGTCATGATTCCCCACGGTTTCTGCCTCTTCTTCAGGGCGATCGGGACTTGTTTCGTGATGTTCCTGGCCTGGTGGGTGGTGCTGTTTACAGGGAATTACCCGGCCGGTTGGCACTCCTTTGTAGTGGGTTTGCTGCGTTGGGGACTGCGAATTAATCTCTACATGGCATTTATGACCGATCAGTACCCACCCTTCACCGGGAAAGAGTAAGAGTAAAACAGTCACTTCTTAATTTTTTTTAGTTGCCGTTCGGTTTCATCCGGCGGCAAGGAGATCATCGCATCGATGGAGGGGTAGACGAATGTTTTTACCGTTTGCCCCTTTTCCATCAGTGCGATGGTTTCATCGATCCACTCTTTGGGGATATGAAACATGACGGTAAGGGGTTGGTCATAGATATTGTTGGGCAAGTTATCCGAGACAGTGATGCGCATTTCGTCGACCTTGTGGTGTTTCAATACCGGGACGATTTTCACTTCCGCATGGAGTCGTTCCCGGATATACAGGGTGACGGCATTCATGGATGCATTCCAGAAGTTACGTTCTTTAACGGCATGGATATTTTTTTGGAATTCATCATATTGAAAGAAGCCGTATTTTTTTTCGTTTCCGATGGCGTGGTAGGTCAATATTATCCAGGCTTTTTCCCGGATAGTTTCATCCAGGTAAGGGATTAATTGTTCATTGTTATTTACGCACCGTTTGCAGCGGTTAAAGGCGTAATCTTGCATCACCAGGGTAGGAAGTCCAAACCAGTCGTCCGGTTCGGTCTGCGAACCCGGGACGATATACGGGGCGTTCATTTTCTCGCTAAAATGCAATCTCCCGCTTAAAAACCCGGCTTCCGCCAGGGCCTTTTTCGTTTTCGTCTCTTTTCCCGCCCCACCGGGATAAGCGTAAGCCACGGGTTTAAGACCAAGTCCCCGCACAGCGTCATAACATTGTTTAAATGATTTTAATGCCTCTTCATAGGATAACAGGTCATGGTTCACATGTTTATGCCCGTGGCCGAAGTATCCCAGGCCGGAGGGAATCATCCTTTCCAGTAAATTAGCTTTGAGTTTCGGTTTGAGGATGTAATTATAGGTAACCAGTTCGTAATCCATGGTGAGCCCGTTTTCCAGCACGAATTTATTGACGATTTCATTCATCCTGGATTTCGGTCTGCCGTCGTCATAGGTTAGCGAAATAGCGGCGGCGCAATTATTGTACCATTTGGCGATGACAGGGTCCGGGGATATTGTTTGAGACCGGGCAGTACCCATGATTAAAAAAAGCAAAACCGCGGATATTAAAAACGATCGTATGCTCATGCCTGGATTGTAAGGGATATTTTTTTTTAAGTCAATATGCGATATGTTGTCCCTCTATTAATACCAAAAAAGGGGCATGAATAATCCCGTGAGAAACCAGAACCGGTTGGCGAATTGGAACAAACCAATGCAAAAGGTAATCGATGCAGCAAAAAGGACAAACAGCTCACCGAAAAAGATTAATCCACAACCAAAAAGGATGAACATACACCCGACGAGGACAAATCAATCCAAATAAAAGGTCATTGTTCACTGAAAAAAGGTCATCATCGATGCAAATAAGGTCATCGATCATACCAATGGGGTCATCATCGATACCAACGGGACAAACATATAGCCTGACCATGATCGATGATTACCCTTTCCGTCTGCTTGTTTATCTTTTATTGATCTCTGTTTATCCATTCTTAGCGTTGCCTTATCTTTTCTTAGTGTATCTTTGTCTATTGTTCTTGTGTGTTGATCTTATTTTTTTGGTTGTTGATCTTATTTTGTTGGATGTTGATCTTTTTTTGAAGTCCATTTGTCCTTTTAGATCGTCGAGTTATCCTTTTCGCAAAGAAATTTTGGTATTTCTTCTTGCCCCAGCAGAATAAAACAAAACTATAATTTGCAGGTCAGAAGAACGCTGAGAGGCCTTAACGTTTTAAATAACCGATAACCGGGGGAATAAACATCGATACGTGCTTATGCATGTACTTCGCCTGTTCCAACGCAGTCCTGTCCGTATTCACCTGCAGCGCGACGGAAAATTTATACCTGGGCAAATACTCCATTTGGGACTGGTACCCCGGGAAGATACCACCGTGCCCGTATATGACCCCGGCATCCGATTCCCATACCTGGACCCCCAATCCATATAAGAAGTCGCCGGGCTTTTCCGTTTGTGTGTTCACCGCTTGCAGAATCTTTTCCAGGGAAGCCGGGGATATAACCTTCCCTTCATATAACATTTTGGCCCACCTGGCCAGGTCCAGGGATGTGGTCACTAAACCTCCGCCTGTCCACTCAAACTGGGGATTAACCGCATATTTCCCATCCACCAGGACCTTCCTGGGAAAATAAAATGGCTCCTTCCCCGTATACCCTGCAGCCAGTCCCTCCAACTCCCTGCTGTCCGCCGGGGAAGTATGACCCAACCCGAACGGCCCCAGGAGCCTTCGCTTTAATTCATCATAATACGTATGACCGGTTATTTTTTCAATGATCATTCCCAGGAAAATATAGTTTGTATCCGAATAAGACCACCCTTTACCGGCCTCATGAACCGGTTTTTTGTCGAGGATATAAGCGATTAATTCTTCCGGTTTGTATATTCTATCCGGGTTTTTAATGATAATCATCCTGAATTCATCGCTAAGTATATGCTCCGGCAGCCCACCGGTGTGGTTTAACAGCATCCTAACCGTTAACTTACTGCCGTTGGGAACCCGCGGAAACCATTGACAATGCTTGAAATATGTCTCAACCTTATCATCGAGGAATAACTTTTTCTCCTCTTCCAATTGAAGTACGATAGCGGCCACAAACGTTTTTCCAATACTACCGGAAAAAATTCGGCTGCCGGGTTTCATCTCCGTCTTATTTTCCAGGTCTGAGACCCCGGCTGCGATATGGATACATTCACCGTTTGGCAGAACCACTGCCAACGTTGCCCCGGGAAAAGCCATTTCATCGACCAGGCGATTTAACTGTTCCTGCAATTCTTGCCGGAATTTTTCCAGTTTAATGTCGACATCGGGATATTGTTTGAACGTTATTCCCAGTACAAGGAGTACAAGGAGACAAAAAAAGAAAATACGACGTTTCATATTGACCTCCGGCGTTTGTTTCATGGGAAAAGAAGAAAAGGGACTGGCGCAAAATTTCCAAAAAAGCGTGCAAAAAAAAAGGATTTGAGACACTGTCTTCAATGAAGGAAACCCCCGGGGCCGTGCAAGGAGGGTTGGGGCGCCGCCCCATTTTCTAAAACAAGCACCAGGTTTGTCTGGTTGCCGGGGTACGCATATTCCATCTTATTTACGTAACCGGGCTTTTGAATCGTAACCAGTTGTTTTTCTTCCTGCTTTTCCGGGGGGATTTCCAATGAAAACCACCCGTTTGCATCCGTATTGGTTTCAATGCCTTTTACCACCACTTTCGCCCCGGCGATAAACCGCCCCCCTTCATCGGTCACCAAACCGGAAAGCCTGGCAAGACTGTCATCCCGCCTTACAACCAATACCGCATGATTGCCTTGCAGCACACAGGAGGTGGACATCTTTCCATCGGCAAATGTCCATCGTTTGGCCTCCAATTCCACCGGGACCGTACTGCCCATTAATTTGGCATCGATGGCTTTGAAATCCACTGCGCCGTTCTCATCGGTTTGCCGGGTTTCAGGGCGATTGTTCAATATTATCCGAACGAGAGCCCCATCTTTCTTTAGCACTGTTTTCCCTTCCCCATCCTTCAAATAAATGGTAAAATCGAAAGGACGATTTTCAGGGATTAAATAAAAACCAAGAATGATGACCAGGAAAAACACCACCCCGGGTCCGGTTATTTCCAATTTCCCGGAAAACACTTTGCCGGCGTAAATGGCATACCCGCGCATGGCGCCGAACAAAAAAGCAGCGGCGGATAAACCCAACGGGAATAACAAGAAATAAAAAACCTGTTTTTCGATGCCATGACGGATAAGAACATCTGCTTTGAAAATATAGAGAAATAAAAGACCCATCGCGATCAAAAGACCGGCGGCGCTGATAGAAACATATATCATGGGGTTTAAAGGCTGTTTAATAGAATCGGATGATTTCTCTTTTGCCATTAATAACTCCTGTCTTATTTTATTATATTTTTTAATACTTCCACTATATTGAGAAATTGCAGAGCCTGGGGATTATCCGGGTATTTTTTTAAGATGGTGATAGCGCGGTCCAGGAGAGACGGAATTTCTTCTTTAATCTCCGCACAGGCGTCCGGGGCTATTGTATAAAGAAACGCCATTGAAAGGATGGTTTTGCACAAGACCAGGTCGAAGGCGGGGGGAGATATGGCCGCCAGTTTCTCGCGAATGCTTAATGCTTCCCGGAAATTCGACAGTGCATCGGCGTATTTTTTATGGTTGATATTCAATAGGCCCAGGTTGTTGAGAGTCATAGCAACATTGGGTAAATACGCGGAGGGATTCGTTGCCGCCAATTGACGCCGGATTTCCAACGCTTCGGCGTACACCTTCTCCGCTTCCTTCAAGCGTGTGTTATCCGAATATAACAACCCCAGGTTGTTGAGGGTCATGGCCACATCGGGTAAATACGCGGAGGGATTGGTTGCCGCCAGTTGACGATAAATCTCCAACGCTTCGGCGTACGCTTTCTCCGCTTCCTTCAAGCGCGTGGTATCCTTATATAAAATCCCCAGGTTGTTGAGGGTGTCGGCTACAACCGATAAATACGCAGAGGGATTGGTCGCCGCCAGTTGACGATAAATCTCCAACGCTTCGGCGTACGCTTTCTCCGCTTTCTTCAA
>Ga0315278_10000117_pt1 | contig 69264 bp, 49 predicted proteins | sample YL17G06_0_MG_FD_203880 | JGI IMG/M metagenome (GOLD analysis project Ga0315278, IMG submission 203880) | Sediment microbial communities from Yellowstone Lake, YNP, Wyoming, USA - YL17G06_0 | ecosystem: Environmental > Aquatic > Freshwater > Lake > Sediment | place: USA: Wyoming | collected... | reverse complement strand
GCCCCCCCCCCCCCCGCCCCCGCCCCCCCCCCCCACCCCCCCCCCCCCCAGCAGAAGGTTGTCGGGGTGTTCCGGAAACCTTTCGGGGAGGTCTGGAAAGTTTTCCGCGGCGTCCGGAAAGTTTTGCGGGGTATGGAAAGTAGCTTCCCAGGATGTAGGAGGGGCGCAGGTTCACTTTACCCCTGGGGAATCGACCGCATCAGTGACGGACTGCTCCTTTATGCTGCTTACCCCGAAGGGAATTCGGCGACCTACACATAGCCCGGACGAGCCGGAACCAAAAAGGCCCGGCTCGCTTGGAAATCCCAAATTATAAACCACAAATTACAAACAATCCCCAAATTGCGACACGTAAAGGTTCAAAATTCAAAACAATAACAGGCTGCCTCGCTGCGCCCTGTTAACGGCAGCGGCTTCCGGCATATATATTAATCCTGCCTGCCTACATTTCATAGCTTATTGAGCTTATATCGATTCTTTGTGGGGCGCGATCAACTCTTTTTGCACTTATTCTCCCTTTCGGAGCGCCGACCTTACCCCTTTAAAGGTCCTGTATCAATCCTTTTTGCTACTGTATCACCCCTTCGCACTATTATCTCACACCTTCGGGCCCCTGCGTCGCCTCTTAAAAAAGTTACCAAAAAAAATTTGGGGGGGTGGTATCAGTCCCTTAAGTACCGATGCCGACCCTTTTAGATGTAAATTTACAACCCCCAGGGGGATGATATAATAGAAAAAAGGAGTGATCAAGGCGCATAAAGGATTCAATTAATATCCCAGGGCGTTGGTATAGGGGCTCGAGGCATCGCTTCACCACCCAAAAAAAGCGTTAGCCATTTAAAGTGAGAAAGATCCTGGTTTTGCCTCTTGAATCAGTAAATAAGTGCTTAGATATCTTCACCCACCCATCCCTTGAAGAGTACTGGGAGCTCGATTACCTGGAGGGCGCTCTCCGGTTCCCTGGGTGAAGTCGCGAACCATCGGACCTTCGGCTAAGGAAGTCCGTGAACAAGAAAACATGCGGTTGAAGGGTTAAAAGAGAGGGTGATTTTTTTCATTTGGCTGTCACGGTCCCAGTGGGGTTATTTTAAATCCAGGCAAATTCCGGTACAAGGGCAACGATATCCGGTAAAAATGAGCCGATATCCAATAAAAACAGTATCCTTTAAAAGTATAGCGACTTAACCTGCCGATGCTGCCCTCGGGCGTGCAAACGGTACCCCTGCACGTGCGAACGGTACCCTGAGCTCCAACCTGCATACTATTGCTTCTTCTTACCCTGGTTGATTTTTTCTTCCAATGCCTTATACTTTGCTGCGTGTTCCAGTGCGATTTCCTCTTTTTCTTTTTCAAAACCCAACCGGTCCATCTCATCATAAAACAGTAAAACATAATTCTCCGCTTCTTTTGTTTTCCCGGCGTTTTCCATGAACTCGATGAGCCGTCGATACATCCCCGGGTAATAATAAACAAACCTTATATCGCTTTTAAGTTCCTCCGACGGTTTTACCGCATTTTTGATTTTGGCGGCCCATTTCTCTACTTCCGGGATATTCCCGGAATCGAAGTAGGCGTAAGACGCCCAGGAAATGATATCGAGATCTTTGATAAGATCGAACGCGCTGCCCTTTCGCTTCATAAAATCATCGAAAAGCGAAAGGACTTTTTCGCGGTCGCCGCTCTGCAGATACCAATTCATAATAGCCACCAGGCCGTCATTGCCCTTTAAATCGTATTTGACCCTGTCGGGGTAATAGGCGTTAACGACAAGCTGGAACAAATGTTGATATTCCTTGAAGAATTCTTCCCTACCCTGTCTCCGTGGGATATTTTCGACAATGACGACTGCCATTTTTTCATAAGCCCGCTGCGCAAGCTCATCCCTAAAATCCTGTTTGAGCTGGATGGCGCGTTTCAAATAGGCCAATTTGTCTTTTTTATCGGACATACCGATACGTTCAACGATTTTGATAAGGAGCTCGCGGTCATTGGGATTTTTTTCCAGTTGTTTGGATAATTTGTAAAAATTGTTCCCTGCTTTTACTTCTTTCAGCCAGCCCCGGAACCCCTCCACCGTCCGTTTAAACGTGCCGTTATCCAGCATATTACCTTCTTTTGAGAAAAGTTTGAAGGTGGGGTAGATTTTTACGTTAAATTGCCGGCAAAACGAGTCGCCTTCTTTAGAGGCTTGTTCGATATAGAGTAAGACTACCTGGTCGGCGATTTGTTTAAAGTCGCCGGCCATGAAAACGGTTTTCCGGATTTCATCGCAAGTATCGAGCCAGTCGGCGCAGAAAACAACCAGGATGGGTTTATCGGCTTTTTGGGCGGCCTGGAGTATTTCTTCCCAGGGAGTCGTTTCGGTGAACCAGGTAAATTCCCCGATTTTTTCCGTTTTTTCCCGCGCCCCTAAACCGGCAGTCATTGTAATGAATAAACATACTATGATAAATGGGAATAGATTTTTCTTCATGTTTCCTCCTTTATTTTTAAACGGGTATTAATATTCCTGCTAATAGGGCTTGCTTGATCTGTTCGATGATTTTTTCGGTCAACATTTTTTCCTGGTCCGGTGTCAGGGTTTCAAAGGCATCGATGGTCAGCAGGCGAACGTTGGCCACGGTATTCCCGCCTTCAAAACCGCCCAGGACGGTATAACTCATGGGCGAGAGCGGCTCTTCAAGTATTTTTAAGGGCGTGGGCTTTAACAACAAGGGAAAGATATCGGCTTCCAGTCCGACATTATTGCCCCATTCCTTTTCATTGGCGGCGCCCCAATCCCATTCGGAGGCGGCAACCCTTGCGGTAGGCTCTAATATAAGATTTAAATTGAAAAACGCCTCGTTGTCCAGGGCGGTCAACCCCTCCGCCTTTTCCTTGAGTACTTTATCTTTTATAGCGAGGTAAGAATGACTGGGGATCGCTTCATCCATTTTAACTTTCTCGCGTTCTAATATTAGTACATCGGAGAGACAATTTTGTTCCCTGGGCGGCATGGTGGAGACGGTTTTATCCATGAAAGTCATAAACGTATCTCTTAAGGGTTCCCGGTCGATGTCCAGGGGGTTGCCGCTGAAAAAATCGGCCAGTTCCCTGGCGCGAAACTTTTCGGCCACGGCAATGGAGCGGCTGAAATATTTTTTAAGCAGTTCTTTCCCGACTTCCGGCAGGGAGAGGGGGAATGGCTGGGCTGAGGTCGCGTCGATTTTGGGAATCAAGATGGAAGGGATATCCTGGGGCGCCAATACCCGCAAATAAAAATAGCCGATGCCGGCGCTGCCCATAAAGAGGCTGGTATCCTCTTCTTCTTTAAACTCTTTGCCGGCGGCGCCGCGGTAACCGGAGAGGTATTGGGGAAGTGTTTTCCGGCTGTCCAGGGCTTTCCGGGCTACTTTTTCCGCCAGGGCGAGATATTTTTCATCGTTAAGGGTTTCATAGGCTTTTAAAAAGAGTTCGGCGTTACCCCCGCTGCCGTGGCACAGGATAAATAATGCATAGGGATTTTTCATTTCAAGGTCGGTGAGGGTGGTTTTTTCAATGGCCACGGTTACATCGTTTCGGTATAATTCACATAATCGTGTGTTTGTATCTTTAAAGAGGTCATAGGCCCGCAGCCGGGAGAGGCCGACGCCGGCGGCGCCGTGACACCAGGCATTCATGTCCCCGCCGCCGGTAAAGAAGCCCATGTTATTTTCAAGGAAGGCGTTCCGGTGCTTTTGTTCATCTTCGTCGTTGTAAATACCTTTCCTGAGGTCTCGCCAGTTTTTGAGGGTGTTGTCAAAATAGCACGATTCGTATAAGAACGCCTGCTGGGCCAGGCGGTAAAAAGTTTCGTTTTGAAAATAATGTCCCAGTTCCAGGAAAACCCAGCCGATGCCGGCGGCGCCGTGGGAGAACCCGCATAACCCACCGATGTTGTTTTGGGAGCGGTCCCAGTAGAGTCCTTTGGGTCCCTGGTAGGCGCTGTGGATAAGGTGTTTGGCAAAAAGCGCCGCTGTATCCAGCAGCCATTTTTCACCGGCGGCGGCGTGCAGGTGCAGCAGCCCGATGATATTACCGGAAGTACCGTTGATTAAGTCATCCACGGGTAAGGGCGAGTTTAAGGAAACGGAACAGGGACGGGCTATTTCCAGGGCTTTTTCGGTCCAATTGCCGTCGCGGGTAGACTCGGCCATTTTCAATAGGGCGTAAGGAACCCCCATGCGACCGGTAAAGAATGAATAAAATTCGGTGGGATTTTTTGTGCAATAATCAATCACCCAGTGCATGCCGTCTTTTGCCGCGGTTAAATATTTGTCCGCCCCGGTGATTTTGTGCAGCACCAGGAGAAAGAGTGAGATGCCTGAAACGCCGGAATAGATGCCTTCCCCTTTGTCCCAGGAGATGTTACGTTCCATGTCCATGGAGGTGCATTCCCAGTATAAGCCGCTGCCGTCGTTTTGGGCCTTTGCCAGCAGCCAATCGCCGATCCGAACGGCTTCACTTAACATTTCTTGTTTTAATGTTTTATCTTCCATTTATTCTCCATGGATAATCTTCATCATTCATCATTCATCATTCTATCTCTTTCCCCCTTGTGTGTACCATTGGATAACAAACTCCATGATGCGCCGCTGGCTGCCGAGGGTGGGTAATTGTTGGGAATTGGGCAGCATTTCGACGATTTTAAGGGTATCGGGGACGCGGGTCATGGCTTTTTCCAGCAGTTCCATTAGGAATGAGTTTTGGAAAGAGATATATTGGGGTTTATAGTCATCCGGGCTGGGTCTGGGAGGTTTTTTCCCGGGCGTATGCGGTCGCGGCGCCTGCGACGCCGGCGGCGTCATGCGGTCCACTACGAAAATAAATACTTCCCCGGGTATGCCTAACTGCCGACGCCATTCATCGACGCGGTAAAACCACGCCCAATCGGTTTCACCCGGGTTCCTGAGGGGCAGCAGTTCATTGGGGACATACCAGGTCCTGCGCTGCAAAACGATGCGGTCGTCGTAAACGATACGGGGAATCGTGCGGGGTTCCCGCGCCGCCGCGGGGGTGTAAAAGGTGTTCACTGCATTGAGCATGGGGTAACAGTAGAGGTATTCGGTTAAGGTGAATTTTTCCAGTAGTTGAAAGAGCTGCGAACGGCCCATATGACCCTGGAACCCCAGGTCGAAGATATAGACCTGTTTCTGTGTGGGCGAGTGCAGTAATTGGAGCCGGGAACCGGCGTCGTCTACTTTTACCTGGAGTTCGGTAATGGGGATCTGGTTCCCGGGCGGCAGCCCGTGTTGACCGTTGGGCATGTGGATTTCATGGGGCATCAGGGGCGGGTGCAAATTGGCGTTAAAAAAGGAGGCGTCGGAATCTTCCAACAGAAACCGGTCTTCCTTTAGCAGGGATCGATTCCAGGCGCGTATGTCGTCGGTGACGACGGCGTCGAAAATATGGAGGAACCGGCTGACCATTTTACCGAACCCGGGGAATGAGGCGTTTAATGCGCCCATTAACCGTTCCCGCCCCAGGTGGTCTTGCGCCGCGAAAAATTGGACAAAGGCGCCGTAAGAACAATCTCTTTCATTTTGGGGAGTTTTTTCCGCCAGCGCCGCTTCGGTTTGTTCCAGGTGGCGGAGGTATAGTTTGACGGTTTCCGCCGGGTCTTCTTTATTTACCGACTTCTCTACCAGGGTTCGGAATTGTTCCGACCATTGCTTATTTTTTTCCTGTCTCTCTTCGAGGGCCGGGATGCGCGGTAAATCGGGGAGTTTCATGGCTTCGGGTTTTTTATAGCCCCGGTAATAGTCTTCATAAAAAGTTAATAAATCCACAGACGCTTTTTCGCCGTATTTGTTCACAAAATAGTAGAGCATCTTTTGCCGTTCAGCGAAATATCCTTCGAAGCGGGTCATTTGCTGTAAAAGTTGGTGGAGGCTGCCGGTGAATTCAAGGAATTGCCGCTCATCCAGTTCCGGTTTAATATCGAGGGAGGTATCCTCGTAAAACATTTTTCCCGGGGTAAAGTTGAAAAAGGTATTGCCGAACTGTTTAAACGGCAGGTCTTCTTGGGCAGTCTCCCCGCTTTCAACGCTTTCTTCTTTATCCTCTTCCTCGCTATCTTCTTTTTTGGTTTCCTCCGCGGGGAGTCCGGCGTCTTCTTGGAGTTTCATGCAGAAGGCCCTGAATTGTTGAAAAGCCTCTTCCAGTATGCGGGTGCGCTCTTCACAGTCGCCGGGGCCGTAGCGGTCGGCCAGTCGGCGGACGGATTTTAATGTATCCAGCAATTCTTTGATAAGCGGCAGTTCCTGTCCCAGGCGGCCGAGTTTTTTGTGCAACTCTTTGTCCCAGTCGGGATCGATGCCGGAAACGCCCAGGTCGAATTCCAGGAAACCGTATTCGATTAATTGGTTGACAAAGGCTTCCAGGTCTTCCAACGGCGCGTCGATGTATTCGTTGTCGATGATGGCCCGGAGCATGTTTTTATAAACCAGGCCTTCTTTTTTCTCAGAGGCCAGGTTACGAAATACCTCCAACGCCGGGTTGGCGGGTATCCGCTGAAAGGCTTCTATGTTATTGCTGTTGGTGAGATACAGGTAGTGGTCCTCATGTTTTTGTATGGTGGGATTGGCTCTTAATAATAGGTAACGGTAAATATTGGGGTTTTTGGTGAGCAATACTTTTAAATAGTTGTAAAGGTAATTGTTGAGCCTGATATGGTAAATAACCCGGGGTTTTTCTTGCTGCTTTAACCGTACAATAGGGGAAACCCGGTCTTTGGGTAACGGCGGCTGCGGCGTTTCCGGCGTTTTCGGCGCCGGGGTGATTTTCCCGAAGGCCAGGTTAGTAAATGTGCTGAATGGGGAGGTTTTGCCGTGCATCCGGGAGAAGTACCTGGCGATACCTCTTTCTGTTTGGAAATCTTTCTTTTTCATGCGGGCGGACGGGTCTTTTTCAATATAACCGGGAATCCGTTTGTACAACGATTGACTGCCTAACAGCAATCCTTTCCGGAAATCTTCATCCATGGCCAGGGTTTTGAGTTTTCCCCGCGCGTCCGCGACTTCTTTGGGGAAAAGGGTTTCCCCTTCCGTCCATAAGCGGTTGATTTCTTCTTTGAGTAAACGATAATTTTCGATTTGCCCGGCCAGGGGTGCGGGTAAGTGGGGGGCGACCCGGGATATTTTTTCCGTGGGGATGTTTCGTTCATTGAAGATATCGCGCCTGATTTTGACCATTAAATTTTGTAGGGCCGGGTCTTGCTGCCGGGGGATGATGTGATAGAGTTGATCGCTGATGGTTTGTTCCAGGGGCGTCAATTTTTGTTTGCGATCAATGATATTATCGATGATGTGAATGGAATCTACCAGGTTGAGGGTTTCGAGTTTTTCAAAAGGGCCGCCGCTGATACGTATCATGGCGTGGGGGAATAATTTCATCGTATTTTCCTTCGGAGACCAGGGACCTTTTTGAAAAAAGGTCCCTGGACCCCCAAAAACTTTTGATAATTAGAAGTTTTGGGGGGTTCAAGGGGGGCTTTTTCAAAAGCCCCCCTTGATTATCATTTTCAATCACACCATAATTTCATTAAATGAACGATTACTTCCGATGCTTTCTGCATATCTTCCAGGGTAATCCATTCATGCCTGGAATGGAAATTGGACCCGCCGGTGAAAATATTGGGCGTAGGAAGCCCCATGAAACTCAACCGCGCCCCGTCAGTCCCGCCGCGGATGATATTTTTAACCGGTATTAAACCCGCCATTTCCACGGCTTTGGAAGCCTTTTCCAGCACTTCCGGGTACTTGTCCAGGATGAGTTTCATGTTCCGGTAAGACTCTTTGACTGTGAATTCGATTTGCGTTTTGGGGTATTTCGCGGCAGTGGCATCGACGATATTCTTAATAAAGTCTTCTTTTTCTTTCAGGCCCTTTTCTTCAAAATCACGGATCAGGATTTTAATCACGGTCTGTTCGCCGCCGCCGGAGATATGATGGGGATGGATGTAGCCTTCGCGTTTTTCCGTGGTTTCCGGGGACATGCTGTCTTTGGGGAATTGATCGATAATTTCGACGGCAATTTTGACGGCGTTGACCAGTTTCCCTTTGGCGTAGCCCGGGTGGACATTAACGCCGGTGATTTTGAGTTCCACCGAATCGGCGCAGAACGTTTCGTCTTCGATTTCGCCCAATTTTTCGCCGTCGATGGTATAGCCGTATTGGGCTTTAATGTCATCGACGGTGATATGTTCGGTTCCCCTGCCGACTTCTTCGTCCGGGGTAAAAAGTATGCGGATATTGGGCCGTGGGCAACCCGGGTTTTTAATAAGATATTCCAATGCGCACATAATTTCAGTGATCCCGGCTTTATTATCCGCGCCCAGCAACGTAGAGCCGTCCGTGGTGATTAAGGTTTTACCCTTTTGTTCTTTTAAATAGGGGTAATCTTCCACCTTTAGAACCAACTTCCCGTCGCCGGATAAAACCACATCGCCGGCGTTATAGTTTTTATGGACTTGCGGATTCACATTTTCGCCCGATACATCGGGGGAGGTGTCCACATGTCCGATCAACGCAATGGTAGGAACCTTTTTATCCATGGGTTGGTTGGTTTTCAAGGTTGCCAGCACATACCCCCATTTCGTTACCTCCACATCCTGCAGGCCCATGGTTACCAGTTCATCTTTCAGCTTATTGGAAAGATTCAATTGTTTCAGGGTAGAGGGGGAGTCTTTCGAATCATCGTTGGATTGGGTATCAATTTTGGTATAGCTAAAAAAGCGTTCTAACATTCCAGGAAATTCCATTTTATTCATATTTGTACCTCCAGGCTTTATTATAAAATATTTGAGAAAAAAAGGCAATAGGAAATGAACTTTCGTGCTTCGAATTTAGCCTTATCTTAGTGGCATTCGGGACAGTCCGCTTTCAATGATTTCCATCTTGGTTTTGCATTGATTAGTATTGCCAGAATTAAAGATATTCAGGAATTCCTAGAAGAGCCCGGGAAGGAGAGGAGGAAGAGAAATGATGAATGATGAATGCTGAATGATGAAAGGGATGGTGTCCTTCGGACAGATTTTAAACGCCTGCGGCGAAATCACGACTAAACCCGGTGAACCCGTTTTTTTTGATGGAGGGAAAAATGTCTGAACCGCTGATTACGCCGATAACGCTGATAACGCTGATGCCGTTAATTAAACACTTCCATTTTAATCTGTGTAATCTGCGCCATCTGCGTCATCTGTGGTTCAGACTTTTCCTGGAATCTATGAGAAAGAATCCTCCCTGAAAAAAATAAAAAAAAATGGGAAAAGATATTTTCAACAACTTACAATTGTGGTATCATCCATTCTAAACACAATCTAAAAAATTAGGAAAAATGGTTGCAATCAAAAAAACATTTTCTAATAAAAGGGCCGTCAGGTCCAACGCCAATAAAAATTACGCGCTATTGTTCGTAGAGCGTCCATCATTCGAGGTGATTAATGGAAAAATTTGAGTTACAAGCAAACGAGGAGGCCCTCGCACGCCGGGCAAAAAAAAAGCCGTTCCCCAAGCCCAACAAAATTACAATCGTTCCCATCTATTGCAAAGGGTGCAGTCTATGCGTCGATATCTGTCCCACCGGTACGCTGCTGCTGGAAGATAACGCCGAAAACAAATTCGGGGTATCCATCAAGGTGGATGCCGAAGAATACTGCATCGGCTGCAAGATGTGCGAAGACAGGTGCCCTGATTTTGCTATATTTGTTAATTATGAAGAAAATGAAAGTGAAAACGTTAATGATGAAGAAGGTAAACAATGAGTAAACGAAAAGTTTTACAGGGAAATATCATTGCAGCAAAAGCGGCCGTTGCCGCGGGGTGTAATTTTTTCGCCGGTTACCCCATCACACCTTCATCGGAAGTCGCCCAATATATGTCGAAAGAATTACCCAGGTTAGGGTATACCTTCATCCAGATGGAAGACGAGATCGCTTCCATGGGCGCTTGTATCGGCGCTTCCCTGGCTGGGTGCAAAGTGCTGACCGCCACCAGCGGACCGGGCTATTCCCTGATGCAGGAACATATCGGGATGGCCGAAATGGCGGAAATCCCCCTGGTGATCATTAATGTAATGAGGGGGGGGCCCTCCACCGGGTTGCCCACCAAGCCGGCCCAGGCAGACATGATGCAAGCCCGTTGGGGCAGCCACGGCGACTATCCCGCCATTGCCCTATACCCGGCATTTGCCGACGAAATTTACAGCGAAACCATCCGCGCCTTCAACCTGTCGGAAAAATACTGGTGCCCCGTCACCATCCTGATGGATGAGATCATTGCCAAGGCCCATGAAGATATCGAAATCCCGGACCCCAAAGATATCTCCATCTTCTCCAATCAAGAGAAGGTCGTGAACGATTTAAATATCTATGACCGGGAAATCGGCGAAAAACCCCCCAGGGTGGATTTCTTCAAAGGATACCCCATTCATGTCGACAGCCTGGAACATGACGCCCACGGCTGGCCCACCATCGATCCCAATACCGTTCATAAAATGCAGACCCTGAGAATGCAGAAGGTGTACCACTACCTGGACGATATCATCGCATTCAAAGAATATAATATGGATGACGCCGAAATTATGATCTTCAGCTTCGGCATCTCCGCCCGATCTTCCCTGGCCGCGGTTCAACTGGCCCGGGAACAAGGACTTAAAGTAGGACTGTTCCAGGCGCTGACCATCTGGCCCTTCCCCAGGAAGCAACTGCAAGAACGGTTTAAACGCATCAAAAAAGTACTCACCGTGGAAATGAACATGGGACAGATGATGAATGAAATCGAACGGGTGTCCACCGATGATGTGCAAAAAAGAGCACTGCTGCGGGCCAATGGGATCGCCTTCACACCGCAGGAAGTATTAAACGCAGTAAAGGAGTTTTACAAATGAGAGACTATGAAAGATACATAAGATACAGGACATTTCCCACACCCTGGTGCCCGGGCTGCGGGGACGGTATCATTTTAAAAGCCATTGCCATGTGTTTTTCCGAACTCGAGATCGAACCCGATGATATCGTGGTGGTTTCAGGTATCGGGTGTTCCGGTAGAATGCCCACCTACTTTAATACCAACACCCTCCACGTCACCCACGGCCGTGCATTGACATTTGCCACCGGCATTAAACTGGCGCGGCCGGAAAAAACAGTGGTGGTCATATCCGGCGACGGCGATGCCACGGCCATCGGCGGCAACCATTTAATCCATGCGGCCAGGCGCAATATCGGCATCAAGATGATCCTGATCAACAACGGCATCTACGGCATGACCGGCGGGCAATGTTCTCCCCTCACCCCCCAGGGATTCATTACGGAAACCACCCCTTACGGGAATATCGAACCTAAATTTATGGCCAGCGAGCTGTTAATTGCCGCCAAGGCATCCTTCGTGGCCAGGGAAACCGTCAACCGCATGAAACCCCTCAGGGATGTCATCAAAAAATCCTTCCAGCACAAAGGTTTTTCAGTGGTGGAAGTCATCAGCAATTGCCATATCAACCTGGGCAGGAGGAACAAAATGAAAGACCCCCTTACCATGTGCCGCTGGATTGCCGGCCGGACCGTTACCAAATCCCAGTATGAAAAATTAGCGCCGGAAGACAGGAATCATAAATATCCCGTGGGTATTTTGAAAGAAGACACGGAGCGGCTGGAATATTCGGAACTTTACCATAAATACGTTATATCCGGCGCAAAAGAAGCAGCTCAAAAAGCAGGGGGGGCGCAATGAGTAGGTATGAAATTAGATATGCGGCCATCGGCGGTCAGGGTATCGTGACTGCCGGGGCCCTGTTGGTGGATATCGCGGTAGAAGTGGAAAATAAATACGCTTTGGAAAGCCCTACTTATACGGCCACAGTCCGCGGCGGCCCGACAAAAGTGGACGTGATTATTTCCGACCGGAAGATCATCTTTCCCCAGGCCAGCGCCATCGATTTCTTTATCTGTACAGGGCAAAAACCTTTTGATCTTTATAAGAACCTGATCAAAGACGACGCCATCGTCATCCTGGATTCCAACCTGGTCAAAGAAATCGGGGATACCCACAATTGGAAATTATACCAGGTGCCCCTTATTAATGAGACCAAAAAAGCAGTCGGTAATGTGATCCTGACTTCGGTGGTAACCCTGGCCATGACCCAGAAATTAACCAATATTATCGATTACCAGAATATGTTGAAATTTGTAAAAGAATGGGCGCCCCGGGATTTCCTGGAGCAAAATATCAGGGCCATCGAGGTCGGAAGAAGCCTGGTATGAATTTCGTCCAGGAACTCATGTGGCGGGGCATGATACACGATATCATGCCCGGCACGGAAGAACAACTCCAAAAAGAGATGACCACCGCTTACGTGGGCATCGATCCCACCGCCGATTCCCTTCACATCGGCCACCTGGTGTCCGTTATGATGATGAAACATCTCCAACGGGCCGGGCATAAACCCATTGCCCTGGTGGGCGGCGCCACCGGCATGGTGGGCGACCCCTCGGGCAGATCCGAAGAACGAAACCTCCTGGAAGAAGATGTCTTGAGGCAAAACCAGGAAGGCATCAAAAAACAACTGGTCAAACTGCTGGATTTCGACGGCCGCCTGGAAAACAGCGCGGAAATGGTCAATAACTACGATTGGACAAAGGAATTCAGTTTTCTCGGTTTCTTGCGGGAAGTAGGCAAGCACCTGACGGTGAATTACATGATGGCCAAGGATTCCGTTAAAAAGCGGTTGGAAACCGGGTTGTCCTTTACCGAGTTCTCGTATCAATTATTGCAGGCCCATGATTTCTATTACCTGTATATCCATAAAAATTGCAAACTCCAGATGGGGGGTTCCGATCAGTGGGGAAATATTACCGCCGGGGCGGAACTCATTCGCCGCAAAGCCGGGGGCGAGGCCTTTGCCCTGACCTGGCCGTTGATTACCAAAGCCGACGGCGGGAAATTCGGCAAAACCGAAAAAGGCAATGTCTGGCTTTCCCCCCAATACACATCGCCTTATAAATTCTACCAGTTCTGGCTCAACACCTCGGATGAAGACGCCGAAAAATACATCAAAATTTTCACCATGCTTTCCCGTGAAGAGATCCAGGCGTTGGTCGAAGAGCACCGGGCGGCGCCGCATTTGCGCCTATTGCAAAAAAGGCTGGGCCGGGAGGTCGCGGTCATGGTGCATTCGGAAGAGGATTACCGGGCCGCGTTGGAAGCCTCCCAGGTATTATTCGGCGAAGGTACGCAAGACACCCTGATAAAACTTTCGGAAGACGATTTCCTGTCCATATTCGAAGGGGTGCCCCAATTTACCGTTTCCAGGACGGAACTGGAAGCCGGGATCAATATACTGGATTTGTTGGCAGTCAAAGCCCCGGTATTTCCTTCGAAAGGGGAAGCGCGCCGTATGCTCCAGGGCGGCGGGGTCAGTTTAAATAAGCGCAAGCTTGCCGATATAGGCGAAACAATCAGGACGGATGTTGTTTTAAACGGGAAGTATATTTTAATCCAGAAAGGCAAGAAGAATTATTTTCTTTTGAGAGTGGAATAATAAACAAACGGCTTACCCGTCTGTTTCCTTTTGAACGAGTAAGCCGTTTTTCACAAATTCGATATCAAACGACAGGCTGGATAATAAACCTTTACGATATCCCCTTTTTACTTTACTCCTTTTATTCTCCATCCCTCTGAAGCCGTTGATCTGTTAATTCCGTGTAGAGGTCCGGCTTCAGATATTATTTCATTGGGAATAAGAGGTTAGGAGATTAAGAATCGGTTCGATTAGTCGATTAGTAACGACGACCGCCGCCACCGCCGCCGCCGCCGCCACCGCCGAAGCCCTTTCCTCTCCCTCTGCCGCCGCCGCCACCGCCGCCGCCGCCGCCGTTAGGCCTGCGATCGTTGCGAGGACGGGCTTCACTTACATTAATGGTTCGACCCATAAAATCTTTGCCGTTCATTCCTTCAATAGCGGCCTTGGCTTCATCCCCGGAGGGCATTTCTACGAAACCGAATCCCCTTGATTCACCGGTAAACTTGTCTTTAACAACATGAGCTGCTTCCACCTGGCCGAATGCTTCAAACGCTTCACGCAATTCATCACCCGAAGACTGCCGTGATAAGTTGCCAACATAAATGTTCATTATAGACTCCTTTTTCTTTTTCCAAAATTTATGATGGAAATCAAGGTACGAATAATATCAGATGGTCTCAGATACTCACTTAACGTAACATTGATTTCTATCATGCCCCCATTGTAAATGAAATACAAAGAAAAAGCAATAGCCCTTGTATTTTTTTTTATTAGACTTTTCTCTTTACAAAAATTTTTTTTCTTTGTAAAATCTACTTTAAACTATTTGAGTGGGATAAGCATTATGAGTTAGAATGGAGATAACATGCGCTTATTGACAAGATCAGATTTCGACGGGTTGGTTTGCGGCGTATTATTGGTGGAAGCCGGAATCGTCAGTCATTATCAATTCGTGCATCCCCGGGATGTGGTGGATGGGAAAGTCATGGTGACTGAAAACGATGTATTGGCCAATATACCTTTTGTACCCGGCTGCGGCCTCTGGTTCGACCACCATGTCAGCGAATGGGAACGGTTGAAACTCTCCAAGGAGTTCAATTATCAAGGGAAAAGCGAACAGGCCCCCAGTTGCGCCCGCGTCATATACAATTATTACGGCGGACCGGGGCGGTTTGCCAGGTTCGATGAGTCCGGCTTGATGGATGCGGTGGACCGCAGCGACAGCGGCCAATTAACCGCCGAAGATATCCGGAACCCCTCGGACTGGATGCTGCTTTCGTTTGTCATGGACCCCAGGACCGGCCTGGGCCGTTACAAGGATTACCGCATCTCCAACTACCGCCTCATGGAAAACATGATCGAATACTGCCGCGCTAAAAAATCGGGCGAAATCCTGGCGGAACCGGATGTCCGCGAACGGGTGGACCGTTATTTCCATTATGAAAAAGAATTCGAAAGCATGTTGAAAAACAATGCCCTGGTGGATGGCAATGTCCTGGTAACCAATCTTCTTAATGTCCCGGAAATTTTGCCCGGGAACCGGTTCAAGGAATTTGTGCTTTTCCCGGCGCAGAATGTATCGGTCCGTATTATCTGGGGTCATAATAAGCAAAATATCGTGATTACCTGCGGCGCCAATGTGATTTCCCGTACATGCAAAACCGAAATCGGGAAAATGCTGCTAAATTACGGCGGCGGCGGTCATCCCGCGGTCGGCTCCTGCCAGGTCCCTATCGAAGACTGGCAGCGGGTGAAAGATGAAATCGTGGCCCAATTAAAAGCCAACGGCTAATTTATTACGTATTCGAAAAGGGTGCGGGTTATCTGGCTGAAGTAGCGATTGGTCGAATTATCCAGGATAATCAGGCTGCTGTTTGAAGACATGTCCCTGTAAATAAAAGCCCGGAACCCAACCCATGCCCCCTGGTGACGGACGCTTTTTTGATCCGCCGAAAGGCCCCAACCGTATCCGTAATCGGTAGTGCCGCCGTTGTTCAATTTCCCTGGAGAAAACGCCTGGGCCAGGGTGGACTTCTTAACCAGTTTTTCCGTATACAATGCCTGGTCCCATATAAACAGGTCTTCCGCGGAACAATAAACATTGCCGTCGCCCATTACCCCATCCATAAAGGTAAGGTCGAAAGAAGTCGGCGTGGAATCTCTCATAATGAATCCCATGGCCCTCTCGCGCTCACCCGGGGACTGTTTCATCTTCAGGTTATAGGCAAACGAGTTGCGCATGCCCAGGGGATCGAAAATGTTTTGTTTTAAGAAAGTCTCATATGGTTGGCCGGAAGCTTTTTGAATGATGGAGGCCAGCAAGACATAGCCCGTATTGCTGTACATAAATTTGGACCCCGGCTCAAAAAGAAGCGCCGGCAAATGTTTTTTCAATAGGGCGATCAGGTCGTTGTTATCGGCTGTTTTGGAAGCGTCCCAGGCGTATTTTTCAAACAATTCCTGGTATTCCATAAAACCGCCGGTATGGTTTAGCAGGCGGCGGATGGTTACGGCTTTATAATGTTCCAGTTCCGGGAGGTATTTGGCAATGGAATCGTCGTATTTAAGTTTCCCTTTTTCTTCCAGGATCATGATGGCCATGGCCGTGAATTGTTTGGCCACGGAGGCCAGGTTAAAAGGGGTGGCGGTGGTGAGGGGAGTTTTTTTGTCGATATTGGCGATCCCGCAGGCTTTTTTGAAGACCACCTGTCCGTTTTTGGATATTAACACGGCGCCGTTGAATTGTCCTTGCTTACACAGGTCGGTTAATAATGTATCTACTTCCCCGGCTTTGTCCCAGCCGAAGGTGGGTTGTAACAGCAGGAAATAACAGAAAAGGAAAGATAAAACAACGATTTTGCTTGTCGATCTTGAATGCATTTTGTTCCTCACTTTTTGTCGATTTTTCCTCGTCTATGATGATGAAGCCAATACCATAACATAAAAATGGAAATTTTTCAAATGAAATTTTCCGTATTGGTTCTACAAATGGGACCCCCAGCATGGGGGTTATTTTATTTCCATCATATGAACTTGCCATTCTTCAGTGTCTTCGTTTTCTTGTAAATAAATGAATCGGTCGTTCGAGATGGCGTAGAATCGTACACCTATTCCCAGCATTTGGTAATCATAAACGGCGGCGTTCTTCATGCGGGGTAAATAGGCTTTCTTGAGGATATTTCCCTTTAAATCCATAATCACATATTCTTCTTTATCACCCTGCCGTTTAAAGGTCTGGAGGTAGATTTTACCGTTATCAACGACGATATCCCGGATGGGCGGTAGAAAATCCGGGTAGACGAATTTTGCCCATTTCCGGAAGGCGTCCCACCCGCTTTCAACAACTTGAATCGGTACGAAAACCGTTACTTTTTTCTGGAGGAAACTCTCTTTCAAGTATGCCATTGCTGTTTTTTTATAATCATCCGTAACCCTTGTTTTTTCATCCTCTTTTTTTATTTGGTACAGTTTTTTCCCGTCGCCGTCGAAGACCTCGATGACAAAGCCACTGGGACTTTCCTCGATGAATATTTTATCCTCGTAGACGCAAAAATTGGTGGAATCCGGGATCATCGTAATGAGTCCTTCGGTGTCCATCATATGAACGGGTTCCCGGTAAAGCTCGGTTATTACTTCCATTTTGGGGTTTAAGACTTTTATGGCCATATAGGATTTTTGGTCTTCGCCTTTAAAGGGGAACGTTCGGACCACGAAGTTTTTCCCTATCGGTAGTATTTTGATCTGGCGTTGTGTCTTTTTTTGTTCGTTGAGCAGTTTCCCTTCTTTGGAAAAGTTGATATATTTGCAGAGACCTTCAACGAAAATAGAATCCGGTCGGATCGTAATGGTGTTGGGCCAGAAGGGAAATACGTGCAGCTCGCCCGGTCCGTCCCCGGCCTGTCCGAATTTTCTAATTAGATGAAGGTCTTTCAATGAATAGACGAAAATGCCGGCTTTTTCGACGACGTAGAGTTCGTCGCCGGACACCTGGATCGATTCCGGCTTCAGAATCCCGGTGAGGGTTCCCAGGTTAGTCGCCTGGACTATGAAGGCGATGAGTAGCAGTAACATTATCAAAATTATTCTTTTCATTTTTTTGCTCCTTATTTAGAGTATACCCTTTAACCGTATGGAGGAGTGGTTTTGTTTACAGCGATTTGTTATTTCATCTCCTATGAAAATAGCCACAAAGGCACGAAGGCACAAAGGTACACCAAGAAAAACAATCTTTTTTTCGCGTGTCTTCGCGTTCTTCGCGGCTATTTTTTTTTATCTTTTTAGTCAGTGTCCGTCGCGACACGTGTGTCAGTCCGTGGCTCATTTTTAATTCGTGTAATTCTTGTTCTTCAAAATCCAGGGTAATAATATGATAGGTATTGATATCCGCTTTGCCTTTTTCACCGTAAAGGCTTTCCCTTCTTTTCCAACTCTTTCACAGCAAGATCAAAATCAGAAATCACAGCTTTACTTCGTTCTGCCCTATATTTATCAAATTCCGCTTCGGCTTTTTGGGTCGCAGTTTCGGCGCTCACATTTCCGGCATGGGTCAAAAGTTCTTTTTCACTCGGCCGCCTTGTTTTAATCGTTCATCATCCAGGGTAAAACCTTTTATTATGTATTCCTTAATCCTTTGTGTTGCCCAGATGCGGAATTGCGTGCCGCAAATACTGTTGACACGGTATCCTACGGAAATAATAGCGTCCAGGTTGAAATATTCTACTTGATAGGTTTTACCGTCCGCGGCAGTTGTTGCAAAAATTGCAACAACTGAATCGCGCTTAAGTTCGCCGGATTCAAAGATGTTTTTAAGGTGCCGGCTTACACCGGATTTATCGATTTGAAACAAATCCGCCATCTGTTCTTGGGTCAGCCAGACGGTTTCATCTTCCAAACGGACATCCAATTTTGTTTGTCCGTCTTTAGCCTGGTAGATAATGATTTGCGATGTTTGTTCCGTACTCATTACTTATGAATTCGTCCTCTATAGATAATTGTTTATTACGGTTCATTTTAAATAAAAACCAAAAAAATGTCAACTTTAAAAAGTTATTTCCAGCAATTCTAATTTTGACTTATAAAAAAATTTCAAAAAAAGGACAGACACTTCCCCCCCACAAAAAATTTCTGATTTATAAAAATACCTTCTCGTTTCCCTTTAACCTTTCCTGATTGCTTATAAGGAAAAATATCTGCTAATATGGAAAAGATGTGTGCCGATAGGGAAAATTCTGGTCGTTTTGGAACGAATTGGTTCCGCATAAGAAAAATAAACTATTAACCAGGACGACTATGTTCCGATTAGGAATAATATTCTGATAAAATAAATAATATTTTCTAACAGAGAAATAATCTGTGCCTGAAAGGAAAAATATTTTAATACATGGCAATGATTCGCGCTAATACGGAAAAATTTGGTCTAATGGGGAAAAATTTGGTTTGATATGGAAAAAAATGCTCTTACATGGAATTTTTTCGGATGGAATGAGAAAAACTATTTCTAATATGGAATAAATATGATTTAATGGAGAACCAGGAGTAAAAAATGGCAAGAACTGATTGGAAAACAGTCCAGGAAATTGGTAACAGGCTAAAAGACCTGATGGAACATTTGAAATTTTCCCGGATAGAGTCCGCCCTTCGGCCATAGGCAATCTGAGATACAAAATCGCGCACATATGGGTATTAAGAAAGGGTATCGGACCAATTCTGGGTTTTGAAGGAGAATAGATAGCCTACCATACGAATTTGTCGGTGTTTCAAAATTAGAATTGCTGAGTTATTTCCGTTTTGCTTTTCACCGGATAAGAGGCCAAAATTTGCCTGTTCCCAATCCCTACTTCGCGTGTCTTCGCGTTCTTAGCGGCTAATAGTCAGTGTCCGTCGCGACACGTGTGTCCGTCGCGTAACTGTGGCTCATTTTCAATTCCTGGGCAAAGTAAACCGATTATTTCCATCATCGTCGTATACGGTCCATTTACCCGTATCCGGGTTCCAGCGCCTGGCCCAGACGTGTAATTCTTGTTTCTCAAAATCCAGGGTAATGATATGATAGGTATTGATATCTTCTGTGCCTTTTTCGCCGTATAGGCTGCCGGTCCCGATGGATACATAACCACCCGAAGAAGAAAACAGTCTCTGTTTTTTCTCTATTTTTGTTTTGTGAATATGGCCGTGAAGATGAATGACGGAATACCGTTCCATTAAGGTGGAATAGTCCTCACTTTCTTTTTCTGCGAGCCAGTTGACCGGGTGGTGGGTGAGTAGGATTACGAGTTCGTTGTCCGGCGGGTCGCCTACTTTACCTTGAAAAAAAGCCTCATGGAATTGGTGGGTTCCCATGCGAATGTTTCCGTATTGGCAGAAGTCTTTGAGGCAAAACAAAGCGGAATTGAGGCCCATGATGCGCACGGGAAAATCCTTTAATTTCCGGTTATACCAGGGCTTGGGCATATGGTTGTGGTTTTCCGGTAGGGAGTTGAGATACCCGGCATTTTCGATGAACCGGTAGTAATGGGCAAATTTATCGTGGAAAATGCGGTAATGGTCCTCGTTGCTGAGCACGCCGGTATCGATGTTCATTTTGTTATCCCGGGCTTGTTCCAGGAGGGTTTTGCCTTGAGGGGAAATTTGGTCGTATTCTTGGACGTCGTGGTTTCCGGGGATGATGAAGAGGTTTTCGATGGGACAACCGGTGGTAGTCAAAATGGAGTTTATTTTTTCATTAATGGAATGGTATTGGTTTTCCTGGCCCGATTGGGCGATGTCGCCGGTGAGGCAGATGGAATGGATTTTCGTGTTGTTTTGCTGGGCGCGCCATTTCTTTATATCTTCGAGGAATTCATGGAATATGCAGGTGATGGTTGGGTCTTTGTCAAGGGCATAATGGATATCGGAGATATGAAGGATATGGAGGGATTGGGCGGAGAAGATTTTAACGGTAGATGTCTTGTTTTCCTTTTTCTTGGGGAAAACTCTGTCGATGCGAAGCACTGGCGTAGAGCGTTTGTAAATTTGTTCCATGATTTCATCGACACCGTCATCCACATACGTAAGAAAGAGTTCAATGAGAGTAAAATCTTTCTCTGCAAAGAAATTTCCCAACCCTTTGAAAGTGGTGCCACGGACATCCGAAGACTGATCCCTGAGCAGGGGTTCTATAAGAGGAATATCTTTGGCTGTAAAAACGATCTTCTTCATCGCATTTGCGGCGGCGTTGCGGACCCGATCATAAATATCGCTGAGCAGGGATTCCAGGAGAGGAATATCTTTCACTGTTCCGATCTTCCCCAACGCATCTGCGGCAGCGTGGCGGACATCTTTATCTTTATCCTTGAGCAGGGGGTTCAGGAGAGGAATATCTTGGGCTGTACCGAATTTCCCCAACGCCTCAACGGTGGCGATGCGGGACCAATTATCTTCATCCCTGAGCAAGGATTTCAGGAGAGGAATATATCCGGCTGTACCGAACTTCATCACAGCTTCGATGGAGGCGCTGCGGACATATATATCTTCATCTCTGAGGAGGGGTTCTAGGAGAGGAATATCTTGGGCTGCCCCGATATTTCCCAACGCGTTTACGGCAGCGCAGCGGACATCCGAATCTTCATCCCTGAGCAGAGGTTCGAAAATGATAGAGAGGAATCTCCGCTGTGCATCATTATTTTTGTTGAATTTATCGATAATTGAAAAGAAAGAAAACAAATATGGCTTATTAGTATATAATAAATCCCTTATTTTCTCATATACTCTCTGAACGAATTCACTACTCACCCGCGCTTCCGACATTAAGAAAACAGCAAAAATCAACCGTAATGCTTTGATGAGATCAATTCTTTCACCTTTGGTTTGATAAATCGAATCGATGATGTCTTCAGCTTTTTGCGGGTCTTTCTCCAAACCCACAAAAAACCGCATTACCTCATACCATGCATCATTGTAAAAGAAAGCGATATCACTCACAAGTTCCCGGAATAATTCAGGCTGTTGATTATAAATATAACGTGCGGCAAAATACGCCTGGAACGATTGATGCCGGAATACGATCTTTTGCTCCCTATCCTCGAAAAACTCCAATATAATCCCGATGTTCAACAGCGCTTCCTTTTTCGCCGGGGATTCGCAGTATTGCGCCAGCTTTTCCTTTGGGATTTCCAATATTTGATTATCCGCCAATGAAAAGAAAGCGATCTTTTCCAGCGCCTGTTCCAATTCAAAGTCGATAAAATGACGAATGGACAATGGGTCCTGCCAGAACCGGGGTTTGCTCCTTTCCTGGTCCAGCAATATCCTGGTAAATTTCGTGTACAAACCCGCACGGTTGTACAATGTGGAGACCACATGCCCTTTTTCCGTAATGGCCTTGAGCATCTCCAGCAGCACCGGGGCTTTAACCAATTCACCGGATGACTCAATGATCCCTTCCAGCTTTTTGTAATTTTCCTCTCCCAGGTAGTATTGAACCTCACCGGCTACAGGGAGTTTGAGCCTGATCTTCTCAAATCCTTCCTTTACCTTATCCGCCGTATTTTGCCGCGATGATAGGATGATTTTGGCCTTTTTATAATGGAGGGGCTTATCATGGAGCAAAAGCGACGACACGATATCATCGACATCCCTGGCCTGGTCCAGCGCATCGATCAATACACACAGGTTCTCCCATTCCCGTGACACGAGCGATCCCTGTGACTGGGTATAAAACGATTCCACCTGGCGCAGGATAAAATTCTCAATGGAGCCGTCGCGGTTATTTAACCCAATGCAGGTGAAAAAAAGCGGCAGAAAGGGATAATGTGCGTCACGGTCCAGGATCGCGCAGGCGGCATACGTGAGAAACGTGGTTTTCCCCATTCCAGACGGATTCACCAGGATATAATTTTTCCCATCCTTCAAAACCGTTTCCAATGGAATCGGCTCCCAAACCCGTTCAATCCGATTTTCCATTTCCCCTGTTTTTTCGTTTTTTACCTCCACTTCTTTTTCCACTTCCTGTTCCAGGTCCAATTTCATGTGGTAATTGTGCTTGATGGCGGATTCTAATAATTGGTCCAGTTCCTGCTTTCGTTTGGCCAGGATTTCATCCGGGGTCAAAGGGGCAACTGGCAGGGGTTCGGTTTCTTTTTTTCCCGGCGCTGCCGCGCCCACAGCGGCCAGCAGCCGCTTCACTGCTTCCGCTTCTTTTATCCCGGCCAGATCGATATATTCCTCTGAACCGAAAACACTTTCGATTTCACACGGTTCTATACGCACAATATGCGTTGAAGTTGATTTAGCCACAGAGGACACAGCGGGCACAGAGAAGAATTCAAGAAATTTCTCCGAAATAAGCACCATCACAAACCGTGAAACACCAAACATAGAATCTGTTTTTTCAAGAGCCGTCTCACCGCGGAGGAAATCCCAGGAATCGGAAAGTGTAGTAAAATGCGCCTGCTTAAGCTCAGCAGCAATCCACCGGGCCGCCATTTCATCGCCGTGATGATAAGTTATATAAAAATCAGCCTTCATTATTCTTCCTACCACTATTATACCATATTAAAAAAGAAAATAGCCACGAAGGGGAAAAGATAGAAGCGAAGAAGCGAAGAAGATAAGAAGATCAGAGAAAAGCATTGGTAAAAAATCCTTGGCGCCTTGGTGCGCCGTCTCTTGGTGGTAAAGAAAGGCGTCAGGCCAAAAAAGCCCCCAATCATTTGGGTAATCGCCTAAGCCAACCGGCGCATCTTTTCCCCTGCAAATCTTAACCAATCTCTTACAAGGGTGATTTCCTCAGCACTTTTTTTCATAAAGCACTTTCCCTTCCTTAAAGATATGATGGAGGTAAAACGAATTCTTCGCTTTGAAATTCCACTCGATCTCCTGTTTATTCCGAACAATCAAATCAATGGGAAACCGCCGCCCCCACAATAGCCCATCTATCTTCCGCCTGACTAAACGGCTGGATTCTTTCCCGCCATCTACCGCGATAAACAAATCAAGATCACTGTCCCGGCCAAAATCCCCACGCGCATAAGACCCAAAAAGGATGATTTTCTCCGGTTGTACTTCCTGTACTATTTTCTGTACAACATATTGTATCAACTCTGGCGTTATATGCTCGGTATTTAAATTGGGATCGCTTACCATATTCTAATTCTACATTATTTCTTCCATCATTTCAAGCTTTTTAATCTATATCGGGCGAGTGAAAGTTTTGGGCCAAACGAATTGTGCGTCACCGGCGCCGGTGAAAAAAAACCGGTGGAAATGACAAACCAACCGGTAGAAATGGGAATTCAACCGGTAGAAATGAGAAATCTACCGGTAGAAACGGGAAACCTACCGGTAGAAATGAGAAACCTACCGGTAGAAATGGCAAACATACCGGTAGAAATGGGAAATCTACCGGTAGGAATGGCAAACCTACCGGTAGAAATGAGAAACCTACCGGTAGAAATGACAAACCTACCGGTAGAAATGGGAAACCTACCGGTAGAAATGACAAATCTACCGGTAGAATGGGGTGGATACCTGTACAAATCAAATAAATTCAAAGTCGCTGCCGCGAATCAGCGAAGTACCCAGGCAGCCTGTTTTTTTTCAACCAACGATCTATTTTTTCCTTCTCGTCTTTTTGAAAGGAAGGAATGCCCGGATTATTTTGCTATTGGCTTCGAAACCTTTTTCTCCTTGCACCATCAGTCCTTCGGAAATGAGTTCTTTGACATCATTATATATGGTTTTTGGGTTTGTCCTGGCATACGCTTCGGCAATTCTGGGGCTGATATGATTGAGCCCGGATAATGGAACCGGTGCCGATTGTTTCGAAAGATCAAGTACTAAATGACGGCGTCGCTCCTGGGCGCGGCCGTTTTTATTTTTAAAGCAGTCATGGACATAATTTATCCATGCCCCCTCTAATATCTGGCCGCGGATCACTATCAGTTGCGAAGCCAGGCCATCGATAAATCCCCTGAGGGCATATTTAATAAATGGAACGATGTCGCCGGATCGACTGGCCATATCCAACTGCCGGTAATACTCCGACCGCGTTTGATTATAATGATTACTCAGTAAATGGGCGGCAGGAGATGGAACGCCCGCTTCCAGTAATATTTGAAATTCAAGTAAACGCGCGGTTCTGCCGTTTCCGTCTCCATAAGGATGTATCCAGGCGATATAGATATGCGCGACAATCGCTTTCAATATACCGGAAGCGATCCTGTATTCTTCGCCCAGGGTAAAACTTTTATCGTTCAACCAATCGCAGGCTTTTTGCAATAGGAATTCGCAATCTTCAGGGGGAGCGCCGCGATAGGTGGCCACATGAACCGCATATTTGCGGATTTTCCCGGGCGTGATTTCTCCCGGGATGTCTAAATCTTTCAACGTTTCCCGGTTATAACGATGGATATCTTCGAGTTTTATTAAGTCGGCGTTTCCTTCACCAACATGATCGATTATAAAATTAAAAGCATCGATAATGTTTTCGATTTCTTTTCCCAGGTATTTTTTTGAGGGCGGCAGGTCCATTCTTTTTTCCACATAGGCCCTGGCGTCTTCTTCGGTCAGGGTATTGCCTTCGATGGCGGTTGTGGCGGAAGCCCCTTTAAACAAATACACCTGGTGAAGTTCTTCGGCAATTTCAGGTTTCAAGGGAGTACCGGCGATATGTTCACACTTCGATTGGGCTTCTCCCAACAGCATCCAGAGCTTGAAATCAAATTCCCTGGTATCCATTTTAAAATTAATCCACGGATGGGTGTTTTCATGTTTTCTTTTTTCTTTTTCTTTTTCTTTTTCTTTATTTACCATTATTTTACTTCCTTTTTTACTTTTGTCATTCCTGGAATACGGTGTAATAATAATACTTTTAAGAAATAAAAGCAACCCGGTTTTTACTTTTTTTTTACTCCTTTTTTACCAACTCATGGAAATAATCTGAACCTACCCGCCTGGCTTCCAAAAAAAACATTTTGCCGCCGGGGCAGAAGAAAAAAAATCTAAAATATTATTATTAACAGTTGATTAATAATCTAAAATATGCTAATATATGGTTTGAAGTTAGCTTTATAACTAAAACAAATGAAGAAAATACATTATATTTAAGACGAGGTGAATAGTGTCGACCAGGAATAGGAAGAAATCGCTCGAACGAACCCTTTGGGAAGCAGCGGATAAGCTGCGCAAGAACATGGATGCCGCCGAATACAAGCACATCGTCCTGGGATTGATTTTTTTAAAGTATATTTCCGATGCCTGTGAGGCGTTATATTTGAAATTAAAAGCCGGACAGGGAGAATACCGCGGTTCAGACCCGGAAGATGTCGATGAATACCGCGCTGAAAATGTATTCTTTGTGCCCCCCAAAGCGCGCTGGTCTTTTTTACAGACCCGGGCCAGGGACCCGGAAATTGGCAAAGCCCTGGATGAAGCCATGGATGCCATTGAAAAACTCAACCCCACCCTCCAGGGCGTTCTCCCCAGGGAATACGCCCGCCCCCACCTGGACGCCCGGAACCTGGGCCAACTGATCGACCTCATCGGCTCCATTACCCCGGACGAAACCCAAAGCAAAAACAGCGACCTGCTGGGCCGGGTCTATGAATATTGCCTGGGAGAATTTGCCGCCGCCGAAGGCAAAAAAGGCGGCCAGTTCTATACCCCTTCCTGTATCGTGAAACTCCTGGTGGAAATGCTGGAACCTTACAACGGCCGCGTATATGATCCCTGCTGCGGCTCCGGCGGCATGTTCGTGCAAAGCGAAAATTTCACCCTGGCCCACCAGGGCCGGTTAGACGATATTTCTATCTACGGACAAGAGTCCAACGCCACTACCCACCGCCTCTGCCGCATGAACCTCGCTATCCGCGGCATCGACTCCTCCAATATTAAATGGAACAACGAAGGCAGTTTCTTCAAAGACGCCCACCCGCATGTAAAAGCGGATTATATTTTAGCCAATCCCCCTTTCAACGACAGCGACTGGAACGGGGGCCTGTTAAGAGAAGACCCGCGCTGGAAATACGGCAAACCCCCGCTCGGCAACGCCAACTTTGCCTGGCTCCAGCACATCCTGTTCCACCTCTCGCCCCGGGGTTCCGCCGGCGTCGTTCTTTCCAACGGTTCCCTCTCCACCCAGACCGCCGGCGAAAGCGTCATACGCAAGAACCTGGTGGAAGAACGCATCATCGACTGCATCGTCGGGCTGCCGGACCGCTTGTTTTACAACACCGGCATCCCGGCCTGTCTCTGGTTCCTGACCCGGGCCAAAAAGGACCGGGGCTGCCGGGAAAATGAGATTCTCTTTATCGATGCCCGCACCCTGGGCCGCATGATAAACCGGAAAAACCGGGAACTTTCGGACGACGATATCCGCGCCATTGCCGGGATATACCGCAATTGGCGCAGCCAAGACGGCAATTACCGCGATATCCGGGGCCTGTGTAAATCCGCCCCAAAGCGGGAAGTCAACCGGCAGGAATATCTCCTGTCGCCCGCCCGGTACGTGGGTATTCCCGAAGAAAACGAAGAGGGCGCTGTCCCTTTCTACCAGAAAATGAAACAACTAGCCAACGATTTCACAATCCTTATAAAAAGGGGGGAAGAGGTGGATCGGATTATCATGGAAGAACTGGCTAACATTAAACCGGTGGAAGAGTAACATGGACGAATGGCAAGAAACCCGGTTGGGCGACCTGATGGAGATCGCCCACGGCTACTCTTTCGACAGCGTTTTTTTTTCCGATGCGCCCACCGGTCATATCCTGCTGACGCCGGCTAATTTCAAAGCCGGCGGCGGGTTCGACAGTTCCAGGTACAAATATTACGACGCGGGCCGCGGTCCTGTTCCCCCCCAGTATATCCTGGCTCCCGGGGATATTATTATCGCCCTCACGGACCTCAGCAGGGAAGGCAGTATCCTGGGCTGCGCCGGTCGCGTCCCGGCGACGCCCGGCCTTACCTCCCGGAGCGGACAGTATTTCCTTCATAACCAGCGCATCGGCCGGGTAATTCCCCTGCCGGGAAAGATAAACACGGATTTTCTCTACTGGCTGCTGCGCTCAAAGAATTACCGCGCCCATATACTGGCCACCGCCAGCGGTTCCACGGTGAAACATACCTCTCCCCGCCGTATTAAAGAATTTTGCTTTTTGCTGCCGCCCCCGGAAGAACAAACCGCCGCCGCCGCCCTCCTTAACACCGTGGAAACCAAAATACACCTGCTGGAACACTCCAGCCTCTTATTGGAACAGGCGGCCATGAATTTTTTCCGGGAATGGTTTCCCGGTTCCGGCGAGCAAAAACCTCAGCCGCTTGCCGCTTTCGGTAAAGTTGTGTGCGGTAAAACTCCGCCGAAAGAGAAGAGTCATTATTTCGGCGGCCCGGTTCCTTTTATAAAAATACCGGATTTGCGGCGCCGCGTTTACATTACCCACACCGTGGATTCCCTCAGTCACGAAGGCGCGGCCACACAGCCGCGCAAACAAATACCGCCCAATTCTATTTGTGTAAGCTGCATCGCCACCGTGGGCCTGGTGGCTTTTACCGCTTCCTGGTGCCATACGAATCAGCAGATCAATTCGATTATTCCCCATCATCATTGGAACCGTTATTATCTTTATTGTTACCTTAAAACCATGGGCCCGCGGTTGGAAGCGCTCAGTACCGGGGGGTCCACCACGTTGAATCTTAATACCGGGCGGTTCTCCCGGCTGCCCATCCCGCGGCCGCCCCAAGCGCTGTTGGATAAGTTTTACCGGGTGGTTCATCCTTTCTTCCAGCGGATACTGCTAAATACCCGTCATGTGGAACGGTTAATTATTCTCAGGGATTCCTTACTGCCGAAATTGATTGAATCAAGGGGGCTTTTTTGAAAAAACGCCCCCTTGAAACCCCTTAAAAACTTTTGTTTAGTTAAAAGCTTTTGGAAGTCCAGGAACTTGCCCTCCGTGAGGGCCTTTTCTCGAAAAGGTTTCTGCTCTTTGTACAGGAGGTCTATTATGACCGCATGTGAAAACAATGATATCGATGACGTAGCAATGAATCTATTGCGAAGCCAGGATTACTCCTGCATCGACGGCCTGGCAGTCGACCCTAAAGGAAAAATTTACTGGAAACGAGAAAACTGCCGACAGGTCATACTTAAATCCAGCCTGGAAAACGCCGTTCAGCGCCTGAATCCCCATATCCCCACGGACGCCGCGCATCAAGCCCTCGCTCGCGCCCTACAATTACCCGAAGACGATCTAATCGCCGCCAATGAACACTTTCACAAAATACTGGTCCGCGGCGTCGCCGTAGAATACCGTGAACAAGGCGAAATCAAAAGAGAACATATCCGGTTGATGGATTATGAGAACCCCCAAAACAACCAATGTCTCGCCGCACCCAGGTTTACAGTAGAAGAAAACCAACACCGCGAGACGCTGGATATCGTGCTTTTTTTCAACGGCCTCCCGCTGGTGGTGATGGCGTTCCAGGAGTCTGACCGGGACGTCGATAACCACGCCGGTCAAAGCGAACCCCCCGGGCTGAAACCCGCTTATCGACGCTTGCAGACATGGAAAGAGCAGTTCCCGTTATTATTCCGGTACAATGCCCTGGCCGTTATTACCGACGGTTTTGAGGCCCGCGCCGGATCGCTTTCCGCGGGCTATACCCGGTTCATGATGTGGCGGTCCTTCGATGGCAGCAAAACGATTTCCCCCCTTGCCGTGAACCAACTGTCGATTATGATAGGAGGTCTGCTGTCGAAGAAGACGCTCCCGGATGTGATCAAGCATTTCACCGTTTTTGAAAGAGTCCGCAAACAGGACCCCGTTAGCGGCGTTAGCGGCGCGGCGTCCCTGGAAATTATTAAAAAGATTGCCGCTTATCATCAATATTACGCCGCGAACCTGGCCATCGAAGCCGCGGTGCGGGCCGCTTCCGTTTCCGGCGACCAGCGCTGCGGCGTGGTCTGGCATACCCAGGGCTCCGGCAAAAGCATGACCATGCTCTTTTTCGCCGCTAAACTGGCCCTCGCACCCCAATTGAACAACCCCACCATCCTGGTGATTACCGACCGCAACGACCTGGAAGACCAATTATTCGAGCTCTTTGCCGCGTCCGTCCACCTGCTGGGCCAGACCCCCGGCCAGGCCCGAAGCCGCCGCCACCTTAAACAACTTTTGCAGCAAAATTCCGGCGGTATCCTGTTTACTACCGTGCAAAAATTTTTCCCCGGCCGGGGCAAAATCCATCCATTATTATCCCTGCGCAGGAACATCATCGTCATGGCCGACGAGGCCCACCGCAGCCAGTATGATTTTATCGACGGTTTCGCCCGCCATATGAGGGACGCCCTGCCCAATGCGTCTTTTATCGGGTTTACCGGCACCCCGTTGGAACAAGAAGACCGCAATACCCGGGCCGTATTCGGCCAGTATATCGATATATACGATATCCGCAAAGCCGTCGAAGACCGGGCCACCGTACCCATTTATTATGAGGGCCGGTTGGTGGCGGCGGCGCTCAACCAGGAAGAAAAAACCTTTATCGATACCCAATTTGAAACCGTCACCCGGGATCAAGACCCCTTGGAGTTGAAACAACTCAAGAGCCGCTGGGCAAAAATAGAATCCATCGTAGGCAGCCAGCAGCGTATTCGTACCATTAGCCGCGACATTGTCGCCCATTTTGAGCAGCGCCAGGTTGGGTTGTTCGGCAAAGCCATGGTGGTGGCTTTCAGCCGGCGGGTAAGCGTGGAACTTTACCGCGAGATTACCCGGCTCAGGCCCGAATGGCACAGCGATAATGATTTCGCGGGCGCCGTTAAAACAATCATCACAGGTACCTCCTTAGACCCGGCGGAGTGGCAGCCCCACATCCGGGATAAAACCCGGCGCCGGGTCATTGGGGACCGCTTAAAAGACCCCGCCGATCCCCTCAAAATCGTGATCGTGTGCGATATGTGGCTCACCGGTTTCGACGTCCCCTGCCTGCACACCCTATATATCGACAAGCCCCTCAAAGACCATATACTCATGCAGGCCATTGCACGCGTCAACCGCGTTTTCCTCGATAAACCCGGCGGCCTGGTAGTGGATTACCTCGGCATTGCCGTCCAGTTAAAAAAAGCACTTTCCATATATATCGACAGCGGTGGAAAAGGGACTCTCTTGCTCCACCAGTCCGACGCCGTGGCCCGGATGCAAGAGAGTTATGAAATCATTAAGCAATTGCTGGACGGTTTTTCATATAATCGTTATTTCAGGGCCTCCCAGCCCCAGAAAAACCGCGTCCTCCTGCTCTTACAGGAACATATCTTAAGCCTGGAAAACGGCAAGGAAATATTCACCAGGGAAGTAACCCTGTTATCCAGGGCTTTTGCCCTGTCTGTTCCCCATCCCGCGGCGTTGAGATTAAAAGATGAAACGGCCCTGTTCCAGTTGGTCAGGTCGCGGTTACATGCTTTAAATACAGCGCCCCCCATTTCTTCGCGCCCCAACGGCAACCGGCCCGATGAAGCCGTGGAAACCGCTGTCCGACAGATCATTTCAAAAGCAGTGGTAACCGAAGAGATTGTAGACATTTTCGCCGCCGCCGGTATACAGAAGCCGGGATTTTCCATTCTTTCAGAGGAATTTTTAGACGGTATCATGGCGCATCCACACCCGCATGTGGCATTGGAGTTGTTGAAGAATTTGTTAAAGCAAGAGATCGATCTTCGCGCCCGGAGGAACCTGGTGCAGGGCCGTTCGTTTTTGCAGATGCTGGGCAGTGCGCTGCGCAGTTACCGGGATAACCAGTCGTCTACCCAGGAGGTCATCGAACAGTTGATCCGGTTGGCCCGTGAAATCCGGCAGGCGGATTCCAGAAAAGAACAATTGGAATTAACCGATGACGAGTTGGCCTTTTATGATGCGTTGGTTTCCCATGACAGTGCACGCCGGTTGTTTCCTGAAAAGACGGTCAAACTCATTGCGCGGCAGTTGGTGGAAAAAGTCAGGGAAAATGCCACCATCGATTGGGCCGTAAGGGAGAGCGCCCGTTCGCGGTTAAAAGTCAATGTCAAAAGGACTTTGCGGATTTACAAATACCCCATCGAGGGCCGCGCGGGCAGTGTCGCGGGTGTGGTGGACACGATATTAAAGCAGGCCGAGCTCCTGGCCGACGCCATTTGTAAAGAAAGGATACCGGGGTAATGAGAGTAAGCACGAAATTCGAAATTCGAAAATAACCCGGAAAAATTAAAAAATACCATTGCATTATCCTTTATAATTGTGTATAAATTAATTCCATAATTATTTATTTTAAAAAAAAGAAGTAATTAAAATTGGAGTTCTGAAATGGATAATGCGTTAATCATAAATGGTATAGATTATACGGGTATCGAGAAGAGGGAAAGTATAAGACTGGAAAAGCAACTAAACGCCCGTGTTAAAGATGCGCTGTGTGCGGTTCTGAATATATCGAATAAAGGTATATTATTGGAAACCGACATGCCCGTATTCTGGTTTCCCATTTCCGAGGACCTACAATTCGAGTTGGAGATAGATGGGGAATGGGCATCCTTATCCGGGACAGTTAAGTGGATCGTGAGCGATACACTACATTCCCGCATCGGTATATTTATTCGCCGGGCGCCGGATGTTTACCTGGCATATTTAAAGAAACTCTATTCTTTTTAGTTCTTTAGGGAAACTCCGACTACGGCAGTTGGTTTTCCGTTTCCGCCGCCACGGTAATTTCCACTTCGGCGTTTTTTTCGCCGGATACCGCCTTCACCGTGGCCGTTTCAGTAAGATGCAGGAAATCCTCCACCATACCTTCGGCGTTGGTGGTGTACAGGGGGGCGGCGTTTTCAAAATAGCCGGAAGTCGAGGAAAGCGCCAGCGCGATACCTTCCAACAAATTACCGTCGGCGTCAAAGGCGTAGGCGCGGATTTGGGAACGTCCGCCGCCGGGGTCGAAGCGGGAAGGGTTGGCGGAAAGAGAGAGACTGCCCAGGGCGGCGGCGCCGATGGTAATTTGCAGCGGATCAGGTTCCGCTTTAATATTGCCGGACCTGGCCCTGATTTCGGCCACCCCGCCGCGGTCGCCGGATATAAATTCCGCCGCTCCGCTGCCGGCCATTAATTCCACATCCGTGGGGGCCATGGTTCCCAACGTGGCGCTGAATACAACCCGGGTATGATCGTGCAGCGCCTGGCCCTGGCCATCGAAACCCATTATTGTCAGACGGGTGCGGTCGCCCCCTGTTTTCAACTGGGTATGGTCCGCGGATATGGTTAACGTCGCCCCTTCGCCGGCGTAAAAAGGCACTTTTTTACACCAGCAATGAAATAACAACAGGATAATAATTACCGGTATGTATATTTTTTTCATTTTCATTGTATTTTCACTTTATTTTCTTTAATTGATTCTTGTTTCTTTAATTTCACATCGTCTTCGACGCCCGATTCGATGGGGGCCAGGTCTTCTTCCTGGATATCCGGCATACGGATAATATAAGGCGTTACCCTGAGAATAATATCCGTCTGGTTGACCTGTTTCAGGTTGGAGGAAAGGAGCGTCCCCAATATCGGCAGCCGGTTAAGGCCCGGGATCCCTTTTTTCGAACGTCGTTCCGAGTCTCTCAATAATCCGGCCATGATGCCTGTTTCGCCGTCTTTTAAGCGGATGCGGGTTTTGACCGAACGGTTGCCGATGGTGGGGGGCATCGTGGATGTGCCGGGGCTGGTGATAAAGGTTAGTTTGAAATCCAGGTCAAGACCGATTTCCCCATTATGGTGCACCTGGGGGGTGATGGTAATTTCGATGCCCACTTCCTGCAGCTCATAGGACGTAATGGGCTGCTGATCCAGGCCGCCGGAGGCAAAGGGTACAAAGCTGGTGCGGGGAAACGGGACTTTGTCCCCCAGTTTGATCTGGATTTTCTCGCCGTCTTCCCCCCGCACCTGGGGCCGGGCAATCACCCGGGAATCGCTGTCGCTTTCCAGCAGCGTGTAAATCACCGTGGGAATGGTAAACTTAAAATCCGATGCATCCAGGTAATAAAAGCGGTTTCCGCTGATCCCGGCTTTATCGGAACCGGTAGCCAGCGATTGAGTAATCTGGTACTGGCTGAATTCGCTTCCATATTGGGCCAGGCGGTCTTTGTTGACTTCCATGATATCCACTTTCACCAGCACTTCGGCTTTGCGTTTGTCGTAGAGGCGGATGAGTCTTTCCACCAGGGCCACCCTGTCCGGGGTATCCCGGACGGTAACGGTATTCTGGAAAGGATCGGCGGTTATGTTTTTGATTTTCCCGATACGGGTGATTAATTTAACGCAGTCATCGGCTTTGATATTGGAGAGATAGTAATTTTTAATGATCTGTTCATCATAGGCTTTGCGTTTCGCATCGGTATCCGGGATAATAATGATGGTCCTGGGGTCCAGCAGCTTGTAAAAAAGATTTTTCAGGAGGCAGATGCGGTCCAGTGATTGGGTCAGGGTGACATTGTCCATGGTAATGGCCAGTTTGCCGGTTTTAAACCCGGGGTCGAAAATGATATTCATATCCGCCATTTTTGCCAGCGCCGAGAAAACATTTTCCAGGGGAACTTCTTTGGAAAATTTGAGGTTGATTTTTTCATCGTCTGTTTTACCCAGGGGGCTTTGGGAGAGGGCGGTTTTTTCTTTCAATTCTTCGATCCAGGTTTTTTCAGATACAGAAGGTTGGCCGGAGGCGAGTTTCAGCAGGTCTCTTTTTTCCAGGTTGGCGAGGTTATTGGAGGGGTTGTATTCCAGGGCTTTATTCAATTCCAGCAGGGCCAGTTGGTAGTTTTTTTGATTTTTATGTTCCAAAGCCAGGCGGTAGAAGTAATTGGAGGCTTCGATCATGGTTTCCATCAATTTGAGGCGGTAGCGGGCTTCGTCGGGTTTTAAGCGGACGGCTTTCATGTAATAATCGACCGCTTCTTTATACTTTTCTTCTTTTCGCAGTTCCTCGGCTTTTTTGAATTTCATTTTGCCGGTGGCGCAGCCGGTGGAATAAATGGCCAGGGCCGCCAGGATACAACAACATGTTAATTTTATTTTTCGTTTCATTTTCATTTTCATTTTCAACACCAAAAGCAGGGGTTTGATTGGATCAAACCCCTACAGGAATTTAATCTGCCGTTATCAGGCCGGTGAAGGGGTTTAATCTTGAGGGACCCCATTGTTTGACTTCTTCATATAACCGTCGGCCCATGATGACCATGATGTCCCCGGCTTTTAAACGCAAAGAGGAAACGTCCAACCCGGTCACGCTGCCGATGGATTCCACCGCTTGTACGGCGTCATGCAAATTCTGTAAATGATCCGCTAATGAACCTACCGACCGGCCCCTGATATTCTCCAGGCAAGTCTTTGCCTGGCGTATGGCGTTGGCGTCATGACCGGAAACATCCAGGGCCTCCAACTCTACCACCGTATCGATGATGCGGGACAACACGGCCTGGGATACATCCACATCCAGAGATACTTCTTCCAGTTTGGTCTCGCCGTCGTGTATTTCTGTCTTGACTTCATAGTTTCCAGCTTGATCGGGCAACTTTAACCAGTATGATATGTTCTCCGTGGCGCCGCCGGGAACTTTTATGCTCCATTGTATTTCGTTCTCCTCCCCGGTATCTTCAAGCGCCGGGTTGTAATCATACCCTTCTACCCCATAAGGCAGTATCTCTTTGACAATGAGGTTTTTCTCCTCAGTTCCTTCATTGGAAAGGGATATTTCCACGGGCAACACCCGGGTTAAGGTGGAAATGGTATAGATATCCCCGCTGAAAAGGTTCACTGCATTTACCAGCAATTGCGCAATCATTTCGCCGCCGGATTTGTATGCCAACGGCGCCACCGGCGCGGCTATTACCAGTATATGTCCGCGGCCATACTTTCGATAGGTCATCACCGGCTGCTTTTTCTGCAAGGTTTGTCCGACAATAACCACATCCGCGCTTTTCTTTTCCAGGATTAAGCGGTTCTTTTCCAGTAATTCCATTTGACCGCCGCCGCCGGTCAATTCGTTGGGCAGTATTTCCACAACGGTTTGCGTTTTCTCTTTACCGGTCTGCGGGCTTACGTTGACCCCCAACCAATCCACCATATCCGGGGCATTAATGGGGTTGCCGCAAATCAATATCAACCCTTCGCCGCGCCATACGCGCTCCTTTAATTCGTCGCGCAACCTCCGGCCCATTGTATGTCCTAATACGATGTTTATATTGGCATGGCCTTTGTGAAACTGGAAATAGGATTCCAATATCCCTTGCGCCGTTTCATGTTGAATTTCAGCGGATTGGAACAAATTGTTTAAAAACACGACGGGGTCGGCGCTGCCGGGCATTTGCAGATTCATGATTAAAACCCGGGGCCGCACGGCAATAATTTTCTCCGGTTTAATGGCCGCCGCCGCTGTTAGTTCGGCTGAGCCAATGACATTGTCCAGGTACTTTAAATGAATCTCATACCGGCCCTCCACCAGGTTCAACGTCATTGCTTTCTTCACCGCGACTTCCTGTCCCAACGGGACAGTGAATAATAACTGTTCCGCTTTAACAGTCTCTTGACTCTCTTTATTTACTACTTCGATAACCCCGGTTTCATCTTCCAGGGCAACGTTGCCAATGTTTTTTAATGTCATGGAGATTTCCATTTCCGCATCGGTCCCGGAGGGTATTTTGAAGGGCAGCAATTGCAATGTGGCGGAAATGGTTTTGGTGGTTTCGATGAGTACATCAATCTCTTTATGCAGGGTCGCGCCGTCGGAAGCGACGTCCTGCGCCAGGGTGTATTCTCCCGCCGGGGCGACGCCGGTGTTGAAATGGTCGTTAAGGGCTTTATTGCCGAAAGCGGGCAATTCTTCAACGCGGGTGCGCTGGAAAATGGCTGTCCCGGTGCTGTCATGAATGATGGAAAGGTTCAGGGTCAGCGGCGCGATGCTGTTTTGATTGTTAATCAAGCGGGTGATAATGATGATGTCGCTGTTGGCCGGCCAGATGATGGGTTCCACTTCCAGGTTGTAAAAAAGCAGGGGAACTTCTTCGCTGAGGGTTAACCGGTTATTGTCTTCGGAGTATTCTTTGACGGTATTGGTGGGGTCTATTTCAAACATGAACTCATGAGACCCGGCCTTGCCGCTGCCGCTCCAATTAAAAGTGATTTCCTGGGATGCACTTGCAGCCAATGCGGGAATGGAAACGGTTTCAACGGGATTCCCATTATCGGTAAAGGCCAGGGTTGTGGCGGTGGAGGTGGTTTTTCCGCGGTTGGTTACAGTTATTTGATAGGTATAGTTTAATCCTTCGCTGCTGATATCTGCTAATGACAATGTTAAATCCGGCAGGTTGGTTCCGTAAAGGAAACCGGCGGTTTTTGTGGAGGCGAGGCCGTCGCCGGTTAATATTGCTTTCAATAAATGAGACCCGCCGCTGATGTGGTTGCTATTTAATGTGATTTCAATATGCCCCGGACCATTGATGGTTAAAGTGCGCTCTTCCACTTTTTCATTGTCCATCAATAATGAAAAGCTTTGGGAAGTCGAGAAACCCTTTCTCGAAAGGGTTTCCGTTTTTTCTCCAAAATAGTCGATCCTGACAATTACATTCTCATTGCCGTCTTTGTATTCGTACTTATCGGTTGCGATGCCCATTAACACGGCGTCGCCCACATCAAAAGCCAGCCGACCGGACACAACGAGTTTATCATCTTTATATAATCCATACACCAGGTCATGGGTCCCGGCTTCGTTGGTGGTAAAGGAATAGGAGGAGACGGCATTATTTTGCCTGTCCGCTGAAACAGTGACGCTGTTTTCTCCCAGGTAAGTCCATTGATTGGAGGGTGTGGCGACCCAGCAGCGCAGCGCAAGGGAATCGTCGCGGTTGGCTTCAAAAGTATAAGCGGCTTTGATGGTTTCACCGGAGCTGTATTTACCTTTTTCCAGTTCCGATTTGGCCACTTTGACTACCAGGCCGGAAACGTCAAAAGAATGGCTGCCGGAAAGTTCTTCTTGAGATGTATTGGAAGGTACGAAACGCCAGTTAATGCCGTAGGTACCGCCGATAGTATCCGCTGGGACCTGGAACGTAGCTGAAACAGTGGAACTTAATGGCAGTGTCTGATTTTCGCCGAAGGCGTCAACAGATATTATTCCGGTTTGATCGCCGCCGGTGAGCGTAAAAATGGCGTGGATAATTTCGCCGGGTGCATAGACCTGTTTATCGCTTTCCACGCTGATTTTATCTTTGAAATGGAGATATATATCATTTAAATGGATGCCTTTGCCGCCTTCATGGTAAATGCCATAGAACACTTTTTCTTGCCGCTTTTCATCCAGGGGGATTTCGAATACCAATGAGACGGAACCACCGCTGCCGGAAGACATGATAAATGTCCGTTTTTCGCTGAAATTGCCCCAGTTGACCATGGCTTCCAGTGGGGCGTCGGATTGATTTGGGGAGGAAATGGAAAGGGTTAATTGGGCGGTTTCGCCGATGTTGTAGAGGGAGCGGTCCAGGGTAGCTTCGACGTTTAAGGTGATTCCGTTTACTTTGAAAGTGAAGTTACCGGCATTGAGGCTGTTTGTTACGCCGGGGCCGCTGAGATTGAGGGTATAATTGAAGGGGTAGTTGCCGGTGGGGCAGTCGGCGGGTGTATCGATGGAGATTCCGTCGATATTGATTTCTTCACCGGGTTCCAGGGAAATTTCACGTTCCTGGTAGAGGGTATCGAACGCGGATATTTTAAGATGGGCTTCGCCGCGTAGATGGCCTTCGTTTTTTAGTTTCAACGCGACATCGGCGTAGGAACCGGCGGTAATTTCCAGGTTCTGGGGAACTTCGGTTACTTTAATATCGGGGCCGGAGATGGTTACGGTTGAAGTGGTTTGGGATAGGGTTTCGCCGGAGGCGTCGATTAGAAATACCTTTATGTTACTGGTTCCGGGAGTGAGGGTGTTGGTTTCGATGGGGAAGGTTTGGTTGAATGATGAATTGGAGTTGATTGTGATGGGTTCTTCGAAGCGGATGCCCGAGGCATCGATTATTAGAGTTCCATTGAAGGGGTTGAAACCGGGGTTGGCGATATCGACGGTAATGGGGATATGGTTGGTTTCAGGTGAGCCGATGGTTAGTGCGGCGGTGGTTTCGTCGGGGTTGAGGATTTGGATGGGGGTAATGATTGGGGTGGTGAGTTTAGATCCTGAGATGGAGAGGGTATAGTTGGATTTTTGGGGGAAATTAGTTTCGATGAAATCCTGGAGGGTTTCGTTGGGTTGGAGGTAGTAGTTTCGGGTTTCGGTGAGGATGGGGGTGGCGGGGTCGTCTGCAAAGATAGTAATGGTAATGGGAATCTGGCCTGGGGCGGAGTCGGTGTTGGTAATCGTGTATTTGATTTGGTTCGAGCCGGTGGGAAAGGTATTGGTAGTTAAAGATATGTTCCCCAAACCGGAGGGAAGAACGGTAAACAAACTTTCCCCTAACAAAAGTTTTGCGGGGTCAAGGGCCCCGCGGCGCGGGGAGCCGGTTAAGGGATCTTCAAAAGTGCCCCTGGCGGTATTTGAAGGAACAGGCAGTGCCTGTTCCCTACCCATTTGAATTTCGGGGGGGATCGAGATCGATTGGTATTTTAATTGATAGATGCCGGGGGATAAAGGGAAATTCAGGGTATCGGCGATGGGGGATTGGTCGGGGTAGAGGTTATAGGTTTTATCAAAGGTAAAAAGAGGCAGCGAAGCGCCCTCATTAAATAATTCGAAATGTAACGTATCGGTAAAGGGCAGGCCGCCGGTATTGGCAAGGGTATAATTTATCATGATGGGGCCTTCGCGATAGGTGGGCAGAACATTGAGGGAAAGATTTTCGACATAGCCGTATTTTACGGTCACTGTTTCGGTTTTTTCCACATCGCCGCTGATAGTAGCGGTAATAGTATAGTTTGTATCGGTGGAGATGGTATCGCTGAATGTCAGTATTCTTTCTTCACCGGGTTCCAGGGTAAGGGATTCATCGAGTTTTATTTCTCCATCGCCGGTATCGTTGGTAATTTTTCCCTGGGCATTGAGTGATGCGCGAACAGCGCCCTCATTTTTCAATTTGATATTTACAGCGAAGGGTTCACTTCCGGCGTAATTGGGGGCGTTGACGGACATGGTCACAGAGGGTTCTGCTACGGTTATAAGCATCGGCGAACCTTTCAGGATGGTTTCCGATTCTATCGATTGGGGCGTCAATTGCCAGGTTCCGGGCGTCGTTTCATTGAAGGTTATGATTCGTGTGATGGTCTGGTTTGGTTCCAGGTTTATATTCTCAGATAGGACTTCTTCCACTGTTCCGGAGGGCGATGTCTTTTTGATGATGACCGTCAGGCCGGTGTGGGTTTCGGTGGTATTGTTTGTTATGTTTACGATAAGGGGAAGTTCCTGGCCCGGTTTTACAACCCCATTAAAAGAGGTATCCGAAGGACCATTGAGCGATATGGATACGGGTACATCATGGTCTTGGACGGAAAATGTTTTATTGCTTTCGGCCAGTACCTGTTCCAGGGAGGAGAGCAGTTGGGTTTTCAGTATATAGACGCCGGGATCGAGGGTTTTTCCCGTGGCCAGGTCCAGGGTCAGTGGGGAACCGGAAGTTAAGTCAATGGGGTAGTTATTGCTCCAGGCTGTTTGTTCAACACTGCCGTTGCTGCCGGTCCCTGTAATGTCGATCTTTAACAGCCCGGAGATCCATTCGCCCCCCTCGCTGCCGCAACTACCGTAAGTATAGAGATAGCCGCCAATTATCTCCTGATAGTAGCTCCAATCGTAAGAAGAACTATAGGAATAAAATTCCGCGTCTTTTTTTACCAGTCCTGTATTATTAACCTGGTAAAGACTGTTGCTATAGGTGTCGTTAATACCGACGGCGTAGATATTTCCCGAATCATCACCGGTGACGGTAATAATTCCATTGGAGGGATAACCAATGTAATTGCTAAAATTGGTCCATGTGGTTCCGTTGAAGCTGTAAAGGGTATTGGAAACCACCACCCATACCTTGCGGTCGGGGGCCACGTAAAGGAATTGATAATCTCCACTGGGCATGCCGGTGGAATTCAGTGATTCTATGCTTAAATCAGATTTGATATGACTCAATTTATAATTATATAATATCCATACGCCGCCCTCGCGATCGGATATTATCTTTCTTGCATTGCCTCCCCCGGTAATGACTAGCCATGTATGGGTTATGGCGTCATAGCAATAAATTTCATTTACTTCACCGCTGTATTCGGCCCAGATTCTTGATTGCTCATCCACGCCGATGGTATTACACCTATCCCAGGCCCCGTAACGAAACGGGATCGCTTTTATGGCGAATGGTTGTTGATTGTCAATTTCCAGGATGCAATCCTGGACCAGGGCATAGATTTTATTATTGGGAGCGGCGGTAATGATGCGAACTTCGCTTAATGGCGTACCGTCGGGCAATTGGGTAATCTCCTGCAAAGTGCTGCCGTCATAAACGGCAAACCCGGAGTAGAAACCTACCCATAAGCGATTATTGCTGTCCCTGGTCATGCAGTTCATGCCGCTGAAAATAGCTTCGACGGTTTTGGGTTTTGCCGGTTTCACGATGCGGGCGTTCAGTACGCCGTTTTCGATATTCCCGGTCCCGGGGGTAATCTCGGCTTTACCGGAGACGACTTCATCGTTAAAATAGTATTCTTTCAAAGGGTAAGAATTTAATGTGGCGGATAGGCCGCTGATGGAAATGGGGAAAATACGTTCAACGGTTTCATTGGAGATCGTTTCAACGGCTTTGACCACCAGTTGGTATTTCCCGGTTTTGAGGTTTCCGGGGAGATTGAGGGATAGGGAGTTACTGGTTCCTGCCGCGATGGTAAGTGTTTCGTGGTGTTCTGCCGTTGATTTATTTAAAGAGTCTTTTAAAAGGATGTCAAACTCGAATGAACCGTTTTTGCCGCCGGTGTTTTCAAAGTTGAAGGTAATGGCGTCGCCGGCATTAAACACAGTACCGGGGGATGTGAATTTTATTTCAGGACCCGGCAGGGAAATGGAATGTTGTTTATTTACATATATGGTATCATTGATTTTGAATTGAACATCGAAACGATAAACGCCTTCGGTCGCCCCGGCGTCTATGGGAATGGTGTAAGTAAAGGGATTATCCATCAGGGGTTGCAGGGTAACGGTTTGAACATCCTGCCAATTTAATTGAGAGGAAACCACGGACAATTGGCCGTTGAGGGGATTGGTCATGCCGGAAAGGTTTTTGATGTCCAGGTTAAGGTGTAAATCCGAACCGGCGCGGGCAAAGGTTTCGGAGAAATTACCATTGTAATCGAATTGCAGGGGTGATATGGGTAAGTAGGCATTTTTATAAACAGTAATCGAAAGACTGTCTTTAACTTCGACATTAATGGTATAAGATTGCGACAAACTAATGTGGGCCATGGGAATTTGAAAGAGTTCCGTTATGCTGGAACTACCTTGCGGGATTTGTACATTCCTGGTTTCATCCAACCCTGCTTTAGCGCAGGTGAAATGGATGGTGTAACTTCCGGCCCCGGCGACAACGACTTTGACATTGGCAATGTCTAAATAGCAGTATTTATCTTTATCCGGGATAACGGATACACTGGTGTTGCAGTTGAGCCGTTGAACCATGGTAAAAGATGGGGGGCATTCGCGGGTTTCGTCCCAATAGCGGTATTTAAGGGAATAGGTTCCCAATTGAGTAGGGGTAAAAACAAAGGTTTCCAATAGGTCTTTTTCTTCCCCGTATTTAATGGTTATACCGTTAATTTCTTTGCGATAGGTTTCACTGCTGTTTTCGGCCTGTAATACGAGGGTACATGAGCCGTTTTTAACTTCATAATTATACCCGGACAGATTTTTGACAGCAATAGGGATGGTATAGGTTTGGCCTGATATAAGCCGGGTTGCCGGGGCGCCGGTATCATCCCGTATTTTTCCCAGGTTCGCGGCGAATCCGCTCGGGTGGTAATAAAATTGTCGATACCGCAGCGGTTCTTTTAAACCATTGGGGGCCGTGACTTCCAGTTTCAAGCGGTACGAGCCGGTGGGATGCGCCGATGATGGTGTATAGCTCCCATTATATTGAAAGAGACTGCTTTGATTGAAATCATGATCCACCTGGTACAGGGTTTGGATTTCAGTATATTGGGAATCCTGGCTATTGCGTTTTTCAAGAGTTAATTTTAAATTAGTATTACCGGGTAATGGATCGGAAATATACCTGGAAGTGATTGAATAGTTGAGAGTACCGCAGGGGGCAACCGAAGTGGGGGTGTTGAGCGTTAAGGTATTTTCCGTCAGGGTTCCGTATACAAATATCACTTTGCCCGGCCCGGTTTGTTTCAAGACGCCGTTGGCGTCATAGTATTGGATACGGACGGAATAGGCGCATTTTGCATAACGGCTGAATTGGCTGGTGGACATTAAGGCCACATGAGCATACTCTCCTCCGGGGGGAAGGACTACCTGGAAAGATGGGAAAGAGGGACCTATTCTGCCGTGGGCAAGATCAAAGAATGGGGTGTTCAGGTCCAGTGTTTTGGTTTCGGTAGTGGTATTTTTAAAGTGGATGGTGAATTCGGCCTCCTGTCCCCAGTAGACATTCTCGTCCTTTACCGTGACCCACATATAAACCGCATCCTTTATGGTGACAGGGGTGATTATTTTATAAATAGAAAACCTTCCGCTGTCGCTTTCGGTAGGTAATTGGATGATTTCATTTTCCGCGTTATATAGTTCATAATCCACGTGACAGATGCCGTAATCTTTGGTTTGGACTTCGGGTAAGGTAAAGTTTATTGCTATCTGGGTACTTTCACCCTGGTTTAAACTGACCGGTGCTTCTAATTCGTGAAGCAGGGTGGCCCTGTCCGGGGAGTAAACTTTGAGTATTGCTTTGGAGGCGGTGAATTCCGTGTTATTTTTTACCTGTACATTTAAATTGATCACCGGTGTGGGATTCTCTTCGAGATTGTACATCGGGATAGGCAACCGGGGATTCTTTGCAAATGTGACCAGGTCTCTGAAGATTTTTATTTCTGAGGTAGTTGCCTGGGAATGGGCAGAGGCCCAGTCGGTAAACATGGATGTTAGGATAACGGTTCCATTGCCGTAGGAATAGTAGAGCAAGGCCGGTTCCAGGTTTATTTTTCGTTTCAGTAGGATGGTGGAGTTGGAGGGGTAAACCGAAAAATATCCGTCCACCCCTGCATCGATCAACTCATTGGTGGAAGAAGAGAGAGCCGGATGGGTAGAATCGAAATAAACGGAGTTTCTTAAGCAGCTTGAATCTTGAGACCAGCCGTAGGCATTAAGAGATTCCCCTTGCGGAATTGGAAGAATACCATAAGCATCTGAATTTTGCTGGGCAAGGCATATTATTGTCCCGCCCTGGGCAGCAAATTGTTCCAATAAAGCCTTAAAATAGAAAGAGGCTTCAAGGCCGAATAATCCCCCCGTAGGTATTATTAATACGTCTGCATTTTTTGCTAATTCTTCCGGGTTAAAATTTTTTTCAGCATAGATATGGCTTCTGCCAATTGTTTTAAGAAGTTTTTTTAATTTTCCAACATTCCCATTATTGAATATCCCAATAAAGGGGTACTCTTCAATACAAGTAGGGGTATTTACATTTAGGTTGCCCTCCAGGTTAAAACTATAATTATCATCCGGGTTATCAGGCGGTGGTCCACTTGGAGGAGGAGGGGGATCACACTTCTGTTGAGAGCTTATATTAACTGGATATAAAACAGTCAAAAAAAAGATTAGAATCAAAACTAGTTTTCGATGCCTCATTATCGATTCTCCTTGCTAAAATTTTTCATAGAGACTCATTCATTTCAACCTCATACAATTTTTTAAATATTCAAATATTGCAAAAACATTTGCACGCCATTAATTTGGAGTAACAGTCCTACATTTTTTAGAGTATTCATTCGACTGCTGGCTGCTCCAGCTATCATCCCATACGCAAGCAGTTGCTTTATGTGCCCTTGCCTCAGAGCATGGCTCACCGACATCAGAGTTTTGTTCTGACTCTCTATCACAGGTGTGAAACAGTTCATGAAATATTGTGACTAATTCACCTAAAGGACTGCAGCCGGCATTTGCATTGAAACATATTGTGAACTCACTCTTGCTTTTTATATTAACATTCATTGCTTTTGCAAAACCACAGGGAACCGCGCCGTTTAATGGATCGGGTTTACAATTTTTATCACATTTAATTTTAATCATTTGTCTATCTTCACATCTTTTATTCATACAATCCAATGTTTCCTGGAATTGTAAACAATTTTTCTTAGAATTACTCAACCTAGTGCAACTCAAATCGATATCCGAATTATAGGAATTTCCATCAATACAAGAGCAGCCTTCAATATTTGCACCTCCAGTACCTGTAGATGAGCTCATTTCTTTAAAAAAAAAATCAGAAATTTTTTTCTCACCCTGCTCTGGACTAAGTTTAAAATCAAAGATATTAACCCCTGTTTTAAATTCTTTTGTAACAGTTACCGATTGAAAATTATCATGAAAAATTGAAATTTCAGCGGTACCTACGTTTTGAAATCCTTGGATAGAATAATTTCCCGCTTCGTCTGTTTTAATAGTTCCATCAAATGCTCTCTCAATATTTCGATCTACACTTATTATATAAACTTTAGCCCCCTTAACTGGCAGGTTGTCGGCTGCGGATACCACATTTCCTTTTACTTGAATATCACCTACCCCCACAATGAAATTAAAATCCTTGATTTCTTCTCCCGGCTTAATTTGAAATGCTTTTGCAACATCTGCATATCCATTTGGACTGACAAGTACTACAAAATTAAATTTATTTTTGGTTAAACAGTGTAAACCATCAAATCGAAACTTCCCTTCATTGAGGAGATTAAACTCAACAAGTTTACCTTTCAGAGCATTTACAATTGTAATCGTACCGTCACAAAACGGTGTAAACCCATCAGGGCCAAAGACTCTTCCGGATAAACTCCCGCCTTTTATCAAGTATATGTTCAATCTTGTTATATTTCTCCCTATCGAGACTGTAAAGTCTTCCGGTTTCTTCTCCAGGACAAGTGGATACGGGCATGTTTGATGAATTGGTACTATTAAAACTTCGTAGATACCGGGGGGGACCATTTCGATTTCATAATACCCATCCTTATCGGAATCTGCGGTCAAATCATTCCCATCGATCTTGTTATTAATGGTTACCGAAATACCTTTGACCCCTTTTCCTGTTTCTTTCTCAATTACTCTACCTGTAACTCTCATATAAATCCCACTGGCAGATTTATTTTCGCCTGAGTTTGAAAAGAGCGGACCGGCGAGAATTGCCAATACTACCATAGCACAAAAAATTGTTCGTCTCATTTGACTGACCTCCGAATATATTTTTATTTTACAGTTTTTTCCAGCTAAAAACAAGATGCCCCGACTGGAAACTCTTGAACGGTCAGAATTCATCCGGGTAAGAGTTCCCCACGGTTTTGCCGACTGCCGATCAAGAACGATACTGCCTATCATTTCACGCTCCTCACTAACGTCTTCACAATTCCACAATTTTAAATCTAACGCCTGAGATAGGTGAAAACTTTGCTTTTTAATAAGAATCACAAATAATATACCACAGTCCCTACCTCCTGTAAATACTAAAAATCATTACCTTGTTGGGTTCCTTTTTAGACAGAGGGCTCACACTTTATGGGAGATTGATGACATTTCCAGATAAGCTTTAACGGGGTGTATCCTTTTTGTCCACCAGGGGGCAGGATTACCTGGAACGAAGGAAAAGTGGGACCTTCACTGCCGCCGTGACCAATGGAAAAGAATGGATTATTTATATCCAGCGTCCTGCTTTCCGATCGGGTGTTTTTAAAGTGGATGGTGAATTGGCCATCCTGGCCCGAATGTCGCTAAGATAAGCGTATAATAAATCAGAAATTCGAAACAAATTCAAAATTCGAAAGTTCAAAATTCAAAACAAAAGCCGGGCGGACACGGGGGGCCGCCCCTACGGAATTTTGATCACTGATCCCTGACCCCTGAATCCTGATTCACAGTTTCGGTCATGTCTTTTTGTTTTTTGTTTATTTTTTTGTTTATTGTCCCTTTGTTATTTGTTTGTGGTTTGTGATTTGTAATTTGTAATTTTATTTTTTGCCGGAAAATGTCAGGATTTGACGTGTTAATAATTAGTGACATTCGGGACAGCCAAAGAAAATCCTCTACCTCTTAAGGAGCCGGAAAAAATTCCTAATGGAATCCGTTGGTACTGTCCTACAAACGGGACCCCCAGCATGGGGGTTGACAAATTAGGGGGTTTCCTTTTATAATACTTAAAAAGGAGGATCATTTGATTTATATGACTTTATATTTTCTATTTCCGCGTCTTGAAAAGAGAGTTTTCTCATGGCGATAAAGAAAAGCGAATTGTACAGTTCTATCTGGAAAAGCTGCGATGAACTCCGCGGCGGCATGGATGCTTCCCAATACAAAGATTATATCCTCATCCTTTTGTTCGTCAAATATGTCACGGATAAGTATGAAGGTCAAAAGGATGCGTCCATCTATATACCCGCCGGCGCCAGCTTCAAAGATATCGGTAAACTGAAAGGGAATCCTAATATCGGCGAAGAAATTAACAAGGTTTTAGAAAAACTTGCATTCGAAAATGGCCTTAATGGCGTTATAGATACCGTCGATTTCCAGGACGACGCCAAACTGGGCAGGGGAAAGGCCAGGCAGGACCGTCTCACGACATCAGGCAAGAAAACACGCTTTCGCATCCCCAATTCACCGAAGATCAAACCGGCGCGCTAAAAACTTTTGACTTTGCGGTTGCCAACCCGCCTTTTTCTTCCAAAGCCTGGACAAACGGCGTTAATGTCAAAAATGATCCTTACCGGCGTTTCGACGGTTATGGCGCGCCCCCGGACAAGAACGGCGATTATGCCTTCCTGTTGCACTTGGTGCGTTCATTGAAAAGCGAAGGTAAGGGCTTGACTATTCACCTGGAGCATGTTATCCTTGTTTTAGGTACAAACTTATATGTTAAAAATATTAAAAGCTGAGTCGGCATCGCCAATAGAGGTCAGGTCAAGCTCCAGTTGTGGCAGCATAGACGAAGGTGAAGGGGGCCAATTAATATCCTACCAGGATAAGGGTAAAATGTCAAAAACCGGATTCACTCCACTCCAATCCGTTCGCAAATTCTATTTCTTAGAGTACTTTTATGTGTTATTGAAAAGCATAGAGAGATTTTCTTCGCGAGAAGAAGCATTTGAACTATTCAAAATGCTGAAACAAGAACATAAACTGGGTGAATCAAAGTATAAAAAATTGACGGCGGAACCCGTTCAACTCACCAAGGTTCAACTGGATAGATATCGCTATACCTATAAACAAGTGATTGATGAATCCAGGGAATACGAACTTCTTAGAGAGGAGAATGATGCATTGTATTTGACAGAGCAGGGTAAAAGGCTCATTTATCTCTATGAAAAGGAGTCTCTTCAAAACTTTCACGAGGTGCTTTTCGGTCTGATGGAAAAGAGGTACAACGCCTTCGACAACCTCCTGAAATTCCTATATAACTCAAATAAATTCCGAAGTGGGCTATTGGTGCTGCCGAGCTATTCTCCCCGGCAACTCAAAATTGACAAAGCCGATATTAAAACTCATGGGGACTTCTTACAATATCTTTCTCAATTATGCAAACAACTCCAGGCTGATATTTTAAAGTATACCAACAAGGAGCACGATCTTTCAAAACCACTTGAGAACCTAAAACAAAAATTGTTTGATGGCGGGTTAATCCTTCGCCAAAGCAATGCGCCTTTTAACCCCAAGTACTACAACCGCGCCACAAAAAAAACCCGTGATTTTTGGATAAGCTATTTTCTTCGCAATATTTTTTGTTATGAGGGGTCCGCTCCTTCTTTTGAAATTTGGACCTTCAGAGCGAAACAGATTGGCATAGTTAATGCCACCGATTTCTATCCCGGTTTTAGCGGCAGGATTGTTTACCCGACTGCCGTGATCAATAAAGTCAACGGCAATCGTGACTTTAAGCGCCTATTTACTTATCCTGACGGTCGTTTATTGCTGTTGCACGCTCCATTAGACAATGAAAACACTTTTGTTGATTTTCTTGTAAAGGATTACTTTCTCCTAAAGAACCAGGCCAATAGCTATTTTGTCAATCTACTATCGCTTCGCGAACTGGTATGCTACAACATGAAAATATCTGAGACAACGTTTGAGAGCCTTTTAAATTCTATTTACAGGAAGAATTTGTCCGGGGATTTAAAGGTGAGACTTTCCCTGGAAGTGGATCGGCTCCCCGAAGACACAAAATCAATGTATTTAAAAAGAACACCGGTCATGGTGGATGGCAAGTACAGGAATATAATTGCCATTGATCTAAGAAAGTGAGGTAATAACGAATGAGTAAATTACTATCAAGACCTAGCCAGACTCTATTACCGGATGCAAAAGCACGGTATGAAAATTTAGGATTCACCGACAATCCCTTTCCGGCTCAGCCGGCAGTGGACAAGGACTCACAGGATCCCCGTATAAACGGCGACATATATGAAATTGAAATTCGGCGCAAAGAACTCCAAAAGATTAACAATAACTTTCTCAAAGTGCCTCAGTCTAATCCCAACCATTTGCGATTGGGCTATATAATCGATACGTCCTATATTGGCCGTGGAAACGGAAAGTCTGCTTTTTTAATCAATTTGCATGAACAAATTGGCAAAGATTATTGCTTCGACATATCGTCCCATGCCAACAAATGTTTTTCGCTATATATTGCTCCCGAGCCGGGAGGGAGATGTAAGACATTTCCATTACTGATGGATCTAATATTTAGTACTATGATTTCTTCTGAAATCCTTGATGTGTGTTTGGCAACCATCAGATTGGAGGCATTAAACAAAGTAAATAGCGCCAAATTTCAAGAAATAATTCAGCGCGATGACGCAGATATCATCAAATTTCTGAATAACCCGAAATGGTACGAAGAAAACGCCATCCAAATGAGTGATATCGTGGCTGCCGCTTATACAATCCCTAATTTGTCTGAACTGGGCGAAAATTTTCCGCTCTTTCTGGGTAAGAATACATTGTCTCCGGAACTATCAACAGTGGATGATTTCAAAGAATATTATAAGACGTTCATAAAGAAACCCTCAGACAAGTTAGATTTCATCTTTTCAAAATTGGTGTACTTTTTTGAATCGGCTGGATTTAATGGCGCCTATATTCTTATTGATAATTTCGAAAGAATTCCTGATTTTCAGAGCGGACGTCAAAAAAAAGATTTTGCCTCGGAATTGCGGACATGTTTTTTTGATGGATTTTATAGAAACGCTAAGATTGGCTTCTACAATGTATTCTTAGTACTACATGCCGGCGTCCCGGGCTTAATCAGTGAGGCATGGTCTGAATCGGGACTTGACAATCGTGCTCCTATTAATCCCAAAACCGAATCCAACCATATCGTCCTGTTTGAAAAACTGAGCAAAGAACATGCTATACTGCTGATTAGGAAATACCTTGACGAATACCGTATAAAAAAGTCAGTGGTAAATAAACTTCTTCCTTTCACAGAAGAGGCCATTTCCTACATCAGTCAACTCTCTGAGTATAATGCTTCCAAGATTCTAAAATTTGCATATGAACTTATTGAAAAGTTAGTTGAAAGTTCGGATTCTGAAATAATTGATAAGGCATTCGTTGAAAAACAGGAATTCCATCACACCACGGATTCAGATAGGGGGGTTCCAACTATAGATGAGGTTCAATCTGAGGATTTGTTGAAAAAGGTGCAGGGCTGATGCCGATAGAAAAACATATTTTGAACAAAAATGATACTCGCGCATTTCTTGAAGCAACATGCCTTGATTTGAGTTCATCGGATTTGACGATCAACACGATTATTGAGGATGCTCAATCCTGGCAAAAAGAGGTTCATTGCTTATCACTGTTTGCAGCCATTTTTCTTGAGAGACAGTCACATGAAGGCGGGAATTGCCAACCATTGGTTGACAGAATTTATGGCTTAGAGGATAAGATGTGTTTTTCAATGAACGAGTGTGATCCGGATTTCGTGGAATATCTACTGCGGAATATTCGCGAGAGTGGATTACCAATGGAAGAAATACTTACCGACATTCTAACGAGATATTCTAATTATGACAGATCAAAAACGATACGTATGTGATACTTGTAGTCTCATCTCATATTTTGATACAATATTTGAGCCTCTTGGCGCAGGTATTTCCCTTTCGAATTCAGCACGGGCGATTATAGATGAGGCAATTTCTCCAACATTTGATAATATTAAATTGAGTATTCCTTCGGTCGTTTTTTTTGAAATATTTGACAAATGGCTCCTTACTGAGGAAAATACCAGGAAGTTTTTCTATGATGCTTTTTCAAAGCTGCGGAATAGCCCTAATGTCGAGATCAAGCCGATCGAACGTGGAGTTATGGAGAAGTTAGTTACAATTGAGGATGAATTGTTTCGTCATGAAATATACGATAAAATTGTTGTTGCTTCTGCTATTGAGCTTGAATGCCCGCTTTTGACTACCGATACCATAATTATTGAATATAATAAAAAACGTGGAAGGATACCAAAAATATTAAGTTAGAAAACAATGTTCGCCGCCTCCTTTTCATATCCCAAAAGCCTGGATACCAATGGCAAGCGCTACATATTAAAAGTCATCACCGCCCCTCCCCCTTCCCGCGTCGAAATCCGCGGCAAAAAATACATCTACCTGTACGTCCCCGCCGGAAGTTCAAGAGAAAAACGCCAACAGGTCATGACCCAATGGTATCGAAACCGCTTGAAAGAGCAAATACCCGGGCTGTTGGAAGAATGGCAGCCCATTACCGGGGTAGAAGTATCATCGTGGGGGATCAAGGCAATGAAAACCAAATGGGGGAGTTGTAATGTGAGGGAGAGGCGGATCTGGGTTAATCTTGAGTTGGCCAAAAAGCCCACCCATTGTATCCGGTACATCCTGGTGCATGAGATGGTGCATCTATTGGAGAGGCGACACAATGAGAAGTTTATCGCATATATGGACCGGTATATGCCGCCGTGGCGGAAATATAAAGAAGAGTTAAACCGGTTCATACTAGGACATGTCGATTGGAACTAATTTTTTCCTGTTCCCTATTCCCTCGGCAGTGTCCGCCCGGCTTTCGTTTTGAATTTTAATCATTTGAATGTTGAATTTGTTTCGAATTTCGTGCTTCATGAGGCGTGCTTCGGATTTAGTATTTGAAGAGCATCTTCCTATGTTTTAAAAATTAATCCAAAAAGAGAATGACGTAGCCCTGATGCGCAATTAAAGGATAAGGCCGCCAGGAACCCATTGAAAAAACTTGAAATGAAGGTGGGTATATCAAATCAAAACAAACGGGCCCAAATGGCGCGCCAATGGAATGGTGGGGCTATTTTCAATTGGAGTTGGAGGATAGGGATCGTTGATTAAGCTGAAAAAAGGGAAACTCGCTAATTGTAGAAGGCATTTGGGTGGTAGTATGCTGCTTGCCGTTGGTGAGTTTTTTAACCTGTTCCGCCACAAAGGTATCCAGTTCACGGAGGTGAATAATCCCGTTCTTATTATAGTCCGCTTTTCCCTCTTCCAAACCTTCGATAATGGCTTTGGTAAAAGCGCCGTGTCCCCATTCGCTGCGTTCTATCGAGGACTCCTTACTCGTGGATGCAGCCATAATGACGCCGCCATATTCCTCCGAAGCCAATTCCCTTATGGCCTCGGTATTATCGATGGGGGAGTTTATACCGCCTTTTTCTTTCCACCCACTCAAGTCCAATCCGCCGCTGTTACAGGTATCCAGGAATAATAAAAGTCGAGCCGGTAAGTTGCCCAGGATACTAACAACATTTTCCCATTGCACCGCTGTACCAAGTAAATTATTAAGTTCTCCGTCATGGGGTAAAATATAATATTTACCTTTTTCATTGTACCCATGACCGGATATAAAAACCACGGCAACATCTTTATGTGTGACATTTCTATCCAGCCATTGCAGGGAATTAATAATATTGGTCCGTGTTGCTTCTTGATTATAATAGGCCCTGGTTTCTACATCATTGAATAGTAAGCCTTGTTGGCCGGCAAAAAGATCACGGATTGCTTCGGCGTCTTTATGGGCAAAATCAAGTTTATAATCATTATTTTTATACTGGGATATACCAATAGATACAACATATAGATTTGGCTTCAGGGAATCGATACCCTGGTAGATCGCTGTTCGTTCAGGGGAAAGGGAAGAAGCGTGCTCATTGGCCGCGAAAATAGCAATACGGTTCTCACCCGGGTTGAGTAGTACCGGGCATTTGATGATTTTATGTTTATCGGCGTCCCCGGGCGCTGCTGGAATCTTGCTTTGTGGGACAGCGGTACTCCCGTTCACTAAAACTTTAAAGCTCGTAATTGGTGTATTAGAAAAAATTTCCGCATGAATCAGTAGTGTTTCATCCTGTATTTGTTGACGGAAGACAACAGGTTCCAACCACTGCACTTTTGGCGGCGGGTTTGTAGGGGTTGAAGTTTTTGCTATGTGTTTATTTGAAATAACGGAACTGAGCAATTCGGGTTTGTGAAATTGTTTTCTAAAACGATTAACCGGATTATATTCCGCGGCATTATCGACCCCGCGATTGACATGCCAGCCAATATATTTTTCCCCCCCCGCGGACGCTGCATAATAACCTTCCGGATTCCAGCAAATCCATTCATTATCCGTTGTGACGAAAAGCGTAGCCATTAATTCGCCCGTGGACAGTTTCCAGAGCTTGATTGTTTGATCTCCACTTCCCGAAGCTAAAATTTGTTCGTCTTTAGATAGCGAAACAGCCCAAATATGCCCGGTATGTCCAACAAATGTACGGACTAAGGAACCGTCTTTTCGATAGAGTTTTAATGAAAAATCGCTGCCTAAAATAACATCCCCATCTTTGGTAAACGTATAACTATGAATTCTGCCGTCGGTGTCGGGATCATTTTTGATTGTTATCCCATAGCTTACCCGGAATTCAAAATCGCTTAAGTGAATTGTCGTCCCGCCCGGATATATGGGTCTGGTACGGTCAGCCAAACCGTTCAACGCTGTTTCCCCCTGCAAGGACAGGGTAAATGTAGAGAAATCAAAGGATTTTTCCAGGGGTCCCCAGTAACCGTTATTTATATCATCAAAACTTTGTCCGTATAGCACTTTTAATTCGTTACCGAATGCCACAGCCCAGACTCTTTTTCCTTTTCCAACCATGTGTTTTTTTTCTTTCCCGGTATTCGCGTCCCAGATGTAGATATCGTAATCTTCACCGCCGGCGGTGGCGATAAGATCGCTTCGGAAAAAAGCCGAAGCGACAACCGTGTTATTATGCCCGGTAAAACGGCTGATTTTATTACCGGAAGGGATCGCGTAGACAAAAGTGTTTTCCCCTAAAAATCCACTGGTTACTATTTTTTTACTATCCGCAGAGAACGATATGGTGGAGACAGCTTCATCCACAACATCCAGTTCTTTAATAAATATGCCGCTGTCATCCCAGAGCAGGATTTTTTTATCATATCCGCCGGAAACAATGTAATTCCCGTCCGGGGACCAGGCCACACAACTCACTTCGGCCTCATGTCTTTTCATTTCAATGTAATGTGACGAATGGAACTGCTGCTGTTTGTTCTTTCGCCATACCCGGAGAGTGTGATCATAAGAAGCTGAAACTATTTTGTTGCCGTCGGGAGAAAAGGAAATGTCGAAAACATCATCGGTATGACCTTCCAGGACCGCCTCAGCTTCGTTATTTATCTTGTGGGAAAGCGTTTGGCGTACGTTCCAGATTTTGATAGTATCATCCGCGCTTCCGCTGGCGAGCCACTGACCGTCGGCAGAAAAGGCTAACGCATCGATTTTATCGTTATACGCGGATATCAAACCGATTTGTTCCCCCGTCTCGATATCGATTAACCGGATTCTGCCATATTGATTGTCTTTATTAAAAGACAAATATCCGGCCACTGCCAGGGTCTTCCCATCGGGAGACAATGCCCCGGCATAGAGTTTACCTTCAGGCCCATTGCCCATTTGACCACGTAGGGTTTTCAGTAATATCCCGTTTTCTACATCCCAGACCCGGATGGTTTTATCATCCGATATGGAAATCAGACTTCGCCCGTCCGGTGTGAACATTACTTCCCGGATTATAGCCGAGTGTCCTTGTGGGTCTATCACCAGGATAGGCATTTCCCCGGTGGGTTGGACTTGACTCCCGCCCGCAAATAACATTATCATCACTAAAAAACTAATTAGCTTCATTCGCTTTCTCCTACCGGTTCAGGATGAACTGTTGTTCGCAAAATAATACCCGATTGCGCCTGCCACTAACCATGAAAGCAATCCGCCGATATTTTTTATATTATCTATGGCCACTTCGATATTGAGCAAAAGAATAAACGAGAGAATCGCGCCATTCCATACTACAGATCCAATTATCGCCAGCCAAAACGGCAGCCCGGTTTTCACCGTATCTCCTTTTTTTGCCCTACCCCAGAAGAAAAAGAGCATTGCGCCGAGGTATGGCGCACACGATGCATTCAGTTGCGTCATCGCTGCCTTGAAATTGTCGATCTCAATCCAATGCTTAAAGTAATAAAACATAATTATTCCAAAATTGATTAAGGCAAATCCAAGCCAGATACATAAAAGGATTATCCGGGCATTCTTAATTTTTTCTGTCTTTACTTGTTCCATTTTATCTCCCTGGTGAAATATGTTGAGCGAGAAGGTTGTACAATTTCTCCGCTCCTTGCAGGTAATGGCTGTCAGATGTCTCAGGCCGCCATGTGTTCTCCATTCGTAGCTGGTACTCTACAAATGTTCGTATTTCGCAGGTAAACTTCCCTTGTGGTGATTTGTTATCCCGTATTTCCACCCAGTACGAAATGCGCCGAGAACGGATATGAATTTCTGTTTTTTCAACCATATCGGGTTGGATAGAAGAACCGGTGACAAAAACCGTTGTCGTTTTTTTGCGATCATACCTTTCGTCGACTTCAAACCTCATGGCATTCTGAAGTACATAATGGCAGCAGTCAAGCAATTCTACCAGTGAAGGCGCAGTCAGGCAATAAGTCCAGCTATGAATAAATGCCTCCTTTTGAGGAAAAATCCCCCTTCCCCCAATAACTTCAATTTTCACCTCTTCCGCCTTTACCTTTAACCCGAATTTACTACCCACAATAAGAAAATAGGAGGTTAGTTTTTCTTTGGGGTAAACCTCCAATTGCCCTTTTATTTCCACTCTTCCGATGTTTGTCAGGAAAACCGCGTCGGCGCCGGGCGCATCCCAGGATAAAGTAACGGGATCGCCGAGTTGGACCTTCCCGGGGTTCACCTGGAAAACAATTTTTGGTTCCTCAGCCTGGAGAGATATAAATATAAACAGGAGAAGCAGGATCATCAATCGACCAAATACCCGTTTTTGAGAAGGTTTCTTTTCTTTATTTGTAAAGGTATTCCAGAGTTTTTCAGCGAAAATCCATGATAGGGAAGAAGAACTGCCCGCGTTATCGGCGCTGTCATACTCTCCACCGGTCATATTATCCAGGTGATGATAAAATTCGTGGAATACGGATTTTAAATGGTTGCGATTGTCCAGTAAAACGGTCTGGGTATCGTAATCATACATCGCATAATCGCTGCTGCCTTTTGGGATATTATCGAGTTTTGGCGCAGGAATGTGGTATGCAGCGGATAATATTATGAGTACCTTTTTGGCAATATCATGGCCTACTCTATAATAATAACCCGATCGTTTCGGGAACAGTTCTTTCAATTCATCGGGGCACCTGATGTCCCATCCTTCATTACCCTTTTTCATTTTTACTCCTTTTTACATTTTTCTCAGTGGACCTAGCAATAGAATCGCTTTAATGAAAAATTTCATTTTTTATTTTAATGTCTATATACCTCCTGTTCTAATTGAATCACCACGCTGAGAAGCTTTATTTTTGCCAGGGCCTTCTGTGTTCAGTGAATCGCGCCTTTGTATGGGTTCCCTGTGTGGCTTCTCTCTTTTTTGCGAATCGCCTTTGATACATCCATCTCTTTTTTTCGTCATAATTACCTCTCTCTTATTTGCTCAACTACACGTACAAACGTGCGGTCGCATTTTTTATATCATTTTCCTGTAATCCTTAAAATAAATCCTGAACTCGCCATCCACTACTCTCGAATACAGACCGGCAAAATAATTTGCCGGGTTCATTTTACGATTCAATGTAAAATTCTTTATATATTCTTCCAGCAGGGTGGTTTTTTGGGCCATGTACCTTGCCCAACGGGAGAAAAGCGCCAGGTTCATTGTGGCTGCCATAACATTCTTTAATTCCACGGGAAACGCATCCACCAGGTCTTTTACCGACAGGTACTCTTTTTCACCGCGGAAAAGTTTATTTATAAGATACCCCCACACCCACGGCGTGGAAAACCTGAATTCATCCTCCCTCAGCCCACAGCAAATAGGAGAATCGCTCAGCGCCCTGTAATTGGCAGTATAAAATTCCAATCCACGCTTATGCGCTTGTTCCTTGATGTAGGTCAATATCTCGACCTCATCGAGTTCCTCTAACACATCCGGGCCAATTTCCTCCAGCAGCGCCGAATCCTTAACCATATTTTCGACAAGAAATGAAATGGATACGGCATTGGCAATGCCGGAAATCGCATCAAGATACGCATCGATATCCTCGCGGTTAATAAATTCATCATCCCCTTTCCGGGGTTTGAATAACTGCGGGATAAAGGGTTGCCACCGGATAATAATTTTTTTAAAAACCCCTTTGGGAATCTGCCGGAGCCGTACCAGTGGCCCAGAGGTATTTCTCTCCAACATCCGGATATCGTTACTCTTGTGCGAAGACAGCGAGACCCCCAATACATAATTCCCCTCCGCAAAAATATCCACAGGCATTTCCCCGGTATTCTTGGTGGTAATGTATACCGGGTACTTGACCTTATTACACATTTCCAGGAACTTGCCGGTATTGTGCAATTCATGCTCGATCTGCCCTGGGAAAGGGTCGGATTTTGTGCCCAGTTGAACCGGGTGCTTTTTACTTACCAGGTATTCGATCATCGGGTTGCGGATACTTTCCCCGTTTAATACCCTCTCCCAGGAAGAAAGAAGCGCAGGACGGACACACTCCCTCCGTTGACTCCCCCTGTTTTGTCTGTCATATTGAGGAGCGGCAAAACAGTAGCGACATTCGTTCGTACACCCTTCATACGTATCGATGCAAAGCATTAAAGGACATTGCAAGAATTGCCCGCTTATTTCAAGTTTATTCTTTCTTACGCTCATTCACAGATAAACCCTCCTTAATAGTAATCCGCCCCTTATTGAATTGAATGATTAAATTACCCAGGGCATCTTCAAATTCAATTTTTTGCTTTTTGCAGAGTTTTCGGAACAATAACCAATCCGCTTTGAATTGCACCGGCATTTTGAGGTATAAATTGAAAAGCTCTTGTTTTTTTTCAAGGAATTCATTCCTGGGCGTTTCAATCGATCTAACTCCTGTTTTTTTCAATCCAGTACCTCCATCTCATCTCCAATGCAAACGTTTGTTTACACCCCGCGCCTGCTGGCGCTTTTAAGATAATATTATATTATCAAATTCCTGATTTGTCAACTATTTAAAACTTAGCCCGGTCGAGCCGGAACCAAAAAGGCCTGGCTCGCCGGGAAATCCCAAATTACAAACCCTTCTTCTCCTCTTCTCTTCTGCTTTTTCTGCTCTTCCGCTCTTCCTCGCTTCTTCTCTTCCTGTTTTTTCTTCCGCTCTTCTTTTTTCTCACCTTCTCACCTTCTTTTTTCTCCCCTTGCCCTATGGACAAAAAATTCGATTTGAGATAGACTTAACCCTCATGGCGCAGGATAGATTATATGAATTGTTTGTTGGTTTCAACCGCCGGGAAAAACAATCCCGTCTATTGCATCATAAATTACGCCGAATACCCGGGCAAATCTATGGGATTATCTTGCGATCCTATCTATTGCGGAGGAGAATGGAGGTAGTGCAAGAACTTTCTAAGCACATTCCTGGAAAAACCAGGGTCATGCAATTGCGCCCCGACCCCTTGCACGTGCAAACTCGACCCTTGCACGTGCGCCCTGACCCCGCGGAGATGCGCCCGGCGCCTGCGGAGATGCGCCCTTGGTCTGAGGAGATGCGTTCCGACCCTGCGGAGATGCACCCGATGCCTGCGGAGATACGCCTTTGGCCTGCGGAGATGCGCCCCGACCCTGCGGAGATACGCCTTTGGCCTGCGGAGAGTCACCCCGACCCTGCGGAAACGCGCCCGATGTCTGCGGAGAGTAGCCCTAACCCTGCGGAGATGCGCCCCGACCCTGCGGAGAATTTCCTTGACCACGTGTACATAAAAATAAACCCCCTGCAAAGGAGATCATAATGAAATATCTTGGTCACAATATAACATTTTTTATAGAAAATTCCTTGATCGTATTGACCGGCATTAAAGATGATATCGAGGCCATCAATTTGCTGACGGCTTTCAATTACGACGGCAGTACTATCGAAACCGGCCTTAATGTCCACACCATAGCCGCGGAATTAGAGAGCCGCCAGATACTTATTCATGGGGAACTTCTTAACACCGGGAACGAATTTAAATCACTCTACAATGCCGCACGAATCCAATTTAATGATTATAGGAAATTGATTGACCTGGAATATGACAGCCGCGAAGATAATCCATTGAGAGCACTGGCAAACGATTGCATATACGAAAAAGGAAAATACGCCTGGCTCAAAAAAGCCAAAGAATACTATTATTATGTCCTAAAAAGCGACAGCCTCATTTCCAGGATATCCATTTACAATTTAACCAGGGAAAGAATAGAAGCGGCGCTGAATAATGTCGCCGCGGTCGAAACTGCCAAAGCAAAATACTTCAGGCTGAAAGGCGACGCGGAAGAAGCCATCCGGAAACGCGACCATGCCCTGAGAGAACTGGAAACCTGGATGAAAAAATTAATCAGCGTCTGTAGAATCGCCTTCAAAGACCACCCGCAATTCCTTGAGAAACTCGGCATCCTGGTGCTGTCCGACGGTTACAAAAGAGCCAAACGCAAAACCATTAAAAAAGAGGAAGCAGCTAAATAACCCGGCCTTATACTTTAAAGGAAAATGGCTGTGAAAAATTGACCTCTTATCGATTTATATGATAAAATAATAATGTAACCTATTATTCGAGAAACAAGGAGGTTTTAATATGGAGTTTTACGAAGTCATTAAGAAACGGCAGGCCGTAAGGATATACAAATCCGATCCCATACCGGGAGATTCGTTGACCCGGGTGCTGGAAGCCTTCAGGGCCGCGCCGTCCTGGGCCAACACCCAGGCCTGGGAAATCGTCCTGGCCATTGACCAGGCAGTAAAAGAACAATTACAAAAGACCGTTGCCGAAACCAACCCCGCTTTCAGCGCCATAAAGGATGCGCCGCTGGTCGTATGCGCCGTCGGTATCACCGGCCGTTCCGGTTATTACAAAGGGCAAGCTTCAACCCCCCGCGGCGACTGGGTCCTGTTCGACCTGGGCATCGCGACAGAGCACCTGGCCTTGGCCGCCGCGGCCGAAGGCCTGGGCACTGTCCACGTGGGCATGTTCGATTATCAAAAAGCCGGGGAAATCCTGGGCTTACCGGCCGATCGAACCGTGATCGAACTGATCCCCATGGGCTTTCCCGCTTATACCCCCCGCCCGGTCCCCCGCAAACCCCTGGAAGAATTCGTTTTCAAAAACAAATACGGACAAAAATAACGGCCTTGAATGTCACTAAATTCGAATTAAAAATAAATCCGAAGCACGAAGCACGAAATTCGAAACAATATCAAAATTCAAATTTTCAAAATTCAAAACAAAATCAAACCGCCGCTGAGGGCAATGGCTTTTGTTTCGGTCATTTGTATTTTGGTCATTTGAATTTGTTTCGAATTTCGGATTTCGAATTTCGGATTTATTATAGACTTTTTATCTCCGGCCATAAAAAGATATAAGGAACTCCTTTAAAAATAAAGCCCCCTTAACCTCGGCTTTCCCTACCCCTTGCAACCGGAAACCAAACGCATACTGCGGTTTCTCCGCCGGGAAAAACCCGGATAGGATGGCGTCGAGCCCCTGCTCTTTCTTCCCCGACGTCCCGGTCTTGAGACCCACCCGGACAAAATCTACCTTTGAGCGTTCACCCGTACCGTTTTTATCCTCCACCACCCGGATCATGGCGTTCTTAATTTTGGCAAAGACCGCCGTGTCGGTGGAGACCGTCAACAACTCCGCCGGATGATGGTAATACGCCAGGTTTAACAGGTTCTTTTCATTTTTGATGAGGTGGGGCGAATAAATAATCCCGTTCTGGGCAATAATCGCGGAAATCAAGGCGGTGTGAAACGTGGTGACGGAAATGTCGCCCAGGCCCACGGATAAATTGGCCAACGGGTATTCACCGGCCCCGGGTTCCTTGAATATACCGGTTTTGAAATCGAAATAACGGTCCTTTAAACCACCCGTATTGCCGGTATTAAAATAAAAAGATTTAAAAACATCGGTTAATCTTTTTACCCCCACCTGGATGCCCATCCTGGCAAAACACAGGTTGCAGGAAACCACCAACGCCTCTTCATAATCTTTGACCGAGTTGTGCTTGATCCAATCGTAAAAAATATTTTTGCCCAGGGTAAATGAACCGCTGCACCGGAAAGGGAAAATATCCCGGCCGCCGGATTGCAGGTACGCGAATAAAGTGAGGAGCTTGATGACGGAACCCGGTTCATAGAGTTCTGAAAAAACCGCGTTTCCCCTTACGCCTTCCTTTCTACCTTCATCCCCCGACGAATTGGAATAAGCCGCGGCAATACTGCCGTCATTCAAATTAATTAAAACAAAAGAACCGTGATAATTACCGCTCTTAAACAAGAAGTGCAGCTTCTCCTGGAGCGCACGGTCGATGGTGAAACTGAAAAACCTCAGGCTCCCCTTGATATTCCCGTCGGCATTGAAGGCGTCGAAGGCATCGAAAGACATACCCGGGGTCAGCGAAACAGTTTTCCCTTTGCGCAGGTCGTAATAGGCCATGGGTTTCCCATTCATATCGAAAATATAATCGATCTTCCCCGCTTTCATTTCATTGGCGATTTTATCGATGATGGACAGTTCCTGTGTGTGTTTTTCTCTCTCTGCCGGGGGCATCTGCGCCATGGCCGTGAGGGAACCGTTAAAATCCAACATTGCCGCGGTGGTCATGGCTTTATAAAATAACAGGCCGGCTTCGTCCGGCGGCCGTTTTACTTTCAGCAGGTAGGCCGCATAGATTTGAAGCTCCCGGTACTGCGCATGATCGGAAAAATAATCCAGGAATTTTTGATAATCCACCGGGGAATTCGGCGAATCCAGGGATTCCAGCGCAGCCCGGGCGGTCGCGACGTTCCCGGCGCCCCCGCCCCCGCCCCCACGGTCGCCGGCGGCAAGGAGCAGCAGGGCCTTTAACTCTTTTTTGGCGTCCCGGTGAAAAAAAGAACCTTCGAGGGCTTTGAATTTTTCCGCGGCTTCGGCGGTCTTGTTGTCCAGCAGCAGCCGTTGAACCGACTTGATTTTCCCGGCATCCATAAAGTTGGCGACTATAAGATAAAGACACAAAAGCAGGATTATCACGGCGCCCACCCGTATCCTTTTTAAAAGCTGCTTTCTTCTCCTGTCCTTAAAAGAGAATGTAACTCCTTTGTAATCGATTACCATTTTTTATTCCTTGCCTCCGAAAAAATTTTTTTCCAGGACTTCCGCCATGGTGTGTAAGATAAATAGATGTACTTCCTGGATCAGCGGCGTGTCTTTGGAATTCACGGCGATAATCACATCCGGGCCCAGTTTCTCCAGGGCGGCCGTATGTTGCCCGCACAAAGCAATGGTGGCCAGGTTCAGCGCTTTCGCCGCTTTAAACGCTTCCAGGACATTGGCCGAGGCGCCGCCGGTAGTAATACCCACCACTGCATCCCCCTTTTGGCCCAGCGCTTCCAATTGCCGCGCGAAAATGAAGCGGAAATCCGAATCGTTGGCAATGGACGTAATATTGGCCACATCCGCGGTCAATGCCAGCGCCGGCAGCGCCTTCCGTTCAAAATAAAATTTATTCACCAGTTCCGCCGCCAGGTGAGAGGATTGCGTGGCGGAACCGCCGTTGCCGAATACCAGGATTTTATGCCCCTTTTTCAAAGCGTTTTCCATGATCTCGATGGCCTTGAACAGGCTGCCGGACTGCTTTTGCTCGTCCAGGAAAATTGAAAATAGTTCCCTTCTTAACGAAATTTTTTCTTCAAACCAGTTGACTTTTTCTAACAACATTGGTATCCTCATATCTACTTAATAATTTTTTATCTGAAAAAGACCGGTTGACATTTTATCATATCTCTGATAAAAAATCATATTAAGAACAAAAGAATTTGAAATAAGAAGTTTAAAAAATAAATCATAAATAAGGAGATAAACGAATGTCGTTAGTGAATGAACTAATCGAAAAAGTAAAAGCGAAGAACCCCGCGGAACCTGAGTTTCACCAGGCGGTAACGGAGGTTTTGGAATCCCTGGAACCCACCATCGAGAAACACCCGGAATTTGTCAAAGCCGGTATCTATGAAAGGATATTGGAGCCGGATAGGGCCATTCTTTTCAGGGTGCCCTGGGTTGATGATAAAGGCAAAGTCCAGGTCCAGAAGGGATTCCGTGTACAATTCAACAATGCCATCGGCCCCTACAAAGGCGGCTTAAGATTCCATCCCTCGGTTAACTTAGGGATCATAAAATTCCTCGGTTTCGAGCAGATTTTCAAGAACTCCCTCACCACCCTGCCCATGGGCGGCGGTAAAGGTGGGTCGGATTTCGATCCCAAAGGCAAATCCGACGGCGAAGTCATGAGATTCTGCCAGGCCTTTATGAGAGAGTTGTTCCGCCATATCGGTCCCGATGTCGATGTGCCGGCCGGCGATATCGGCGTCGGCGGCAGGGAGATCGGTTTTCTCTTCGGCTATTATAAGAAATTGAGAAATGAGCACACCGGCGTATTGACCGGCAAAGGCCTCGAATGGGGCGGCAGCCTGGTTCGCCCGGAAGCCACCGGTTACGGCAATGTTTATTTTGCCGCCGAGATGCTGAACGTTAAAGGCGAAACCCTGAAGGGCAAGTCCGCGCTGGTTTCCGGCTCCGGTAACGTGGCCCAGTATACCGTTGAAAAATTACTGGACCTGGGAGCGAAACCCGTGACCCTTTCCGATTCCGCCGGTTACATCTATGATGAAGAAGGCATCGATCGTGAGAAACTGGCTTTTGTCATGGATCTCAAGAATGTCCGCCGCGGCAGGATCCAGGAATATGTGGAAAAATACCCCAAAGCCAAATACATCGCCGTAGATCCCGGCCTGGATTACAACCCATTGTGGAATCACAAAGCCGATGGCGCATTCCCCAGCGCCACCCAGAACGAAATCAACGCCAAAGACGCCCAGAACCTGGTCAAAAATGGCGTAAAAGTAGTTTCCGAAGGCGCCAACATGCCCACCACCCCGGATGGCGTCAATATTTTCCTGGAAAACAAGATCATGTACGGACCGGGCAAAGCAGCCAACGCCGGCGGCGTTTCCGTATCCGGCCTGGAAATGAGCCAGAACAGCATGAGATACCTCTGGACGCGGGAAGAAGTGGACGCCAAATTGCAGCAGATCATGAAAGCCATTCACAAAGCCGCTTATGAAACCTCCAAAACCTACGGCCAACCCGGGAACTATGTATTGGGCGCCAATATTGCCGGTTTCACCAAAGTGGCCAAAGCCATGCTGGCTTATGGTATCGTATAATAGATAGAAGAAAACCGTACCATTCTCACAAAGGGGAGTTGTTTTTAACTCCCCTTTTTTTATAGTTGAAAAAAAATTTTAAAATGTTTATAATGAAAGCCTGACAATGAAATGTGAAATTAAAATAATAGGAAGGAAACATGAGTGAGAATGAAGAAATTTTTAAAGACTATTTGAAGGAGAAAAAAGGTTTTTCTCATTTTATCCGGCGGCCCAAATCCTGGTTGATCCTTTTCACTATAGTCCTGGCGGTATTATTGGCGGCGCTGTTTTACAAATCCGTGATAGTAGATACCATGGGACCAAAAGAAGTGGCCGATTCCATCCAGGTGGTCCGGCATGATACCAAATGGGTGGAAAAAGAATCCACCGCCAACGAAGTAAAAGTCGTGCCCTCCATCACGTTTAAGATCAAGAATACCGGGAAAAGACCGCTGGAATATGTCAACCTGGAAGGGGTATTCGAAATCGAGGAAACCGGCAAGGTCCTCAGCGACGGCGCCGCCCAGGCCTTCGGCGATAAACCGCTGCTGCCCGGGGAGACCAGTTCCGACATATTTATCAAAGCCTTTTTCGGTTATTCCGGCCGCACCAAGGCCGGCATTCTCGAAAATAAAGAATGGAAACAAATCCGGGTGAAACTCTTTGCCAGGACCAAAGGATCCCCGCCGGTGGACATCGGTCACGGCCAGGTCTATTCCATAAAGAGGGAAATAGAAGGGCTTAGCGCTGCCGTTCAGACCGGGTTAAACGAAGCCGCCGACAAGAGTTTTGAAAAAATCGGTAAAACGCTGCGTATCGCTGCGCAGGATTCCATCTGGGTCGACCGGCTCAAGTCCGCCGAAAAATCCATTATCGTACCCTCTATTACCTTCCAGGTGAAGAATGTCGGCAATGAGCCCATCCGGGATGTCATTTTCAAAGGCGAGTTTATCTTCCGGGACAACGGCGAAAAATTGAGCGAAGGGGTAGTCGAAGCCCTGAAGGAACCCCTGGCGCCCGGGGAAACCGGCGGCGATATTTTCCTGCGGTCGGAATTGGGGTATGAGGCCACATCCAAAGCCGCTTTTGTAAAAAATCCCCAAAATTGGCGCAGCGTGGATGTTAAAATTTACGCCAAACAAAAAGACCTGGAGTATGTGCTCCTGGGGACTTATTCCATCCGCCAGGAAGTGGAAGGGGTCAAGGTGATTTACCAGTTCCAGCAGCAGTAGCGGGCGCAGGCGTCGATAAAAATGGCAGCACAAGACATAAAAAGTTCCTCGTTGGAAAGGGGTTTGCTTTTATTAATCGATGATGAAGAGGTTATCCGGGAAATCGGCGGTGAAATGTTCGAGTCCATGGGGTTTTCCTGTATTACCGCGAAGACCGGCGAGGAAGGGATAAAGCTGTATCAAGAGCATAAAGCCGACATCCGGTTGGTGGTGCTTGATATCGAGTTGCCCGGGATATCCGGCGAGAAAGTATATGAAGCGTTAAAGGAGATCAACCCGGATATTAAAATACTCCTGGTCAGCGGGTACGGCAAGGATTACCTGGAAGCCTTTTTCTTTAAAGAGAAAGTAGTGCATTTCGTTTCAAAACCCTTTCAATTGAGCAAATTAACCCAAACAATCGACCGCTTGATGCAGGAATAGAAAAAATAAAGTTGGAATATACAACTTTTTCATAAACGTACAACTTTGGTTGTACGTTTTTCAAGAAAAATTTTCCACCCAAAAATACAACTAAAGATGTATTGTCTTCAACATCTTTTTATGTAACTATAATATTCCAAATATTTCTATCTAATCAAAAAAAATAAGGAGGAAGCATGTCGAAACAAAAAGGATTTTTCGGTTTAAAGAGTCGCACCCTGGTGCTGGCGATCTTGTTTGTCTGCGCCTGCGCCCTGGTGGGGACGGCCGCCGAATTATCGAAACAAAAAGCAGTTAAAAGCGAAGCGCGGCTGGTGGAAGTTGCCAACACACCGGTTCGCATCATGTTTAATGGAAACGAAACCTATCGCATCAGCCTCGATGGAAAGACCTTTTCACGGGAATTAGCCCAACGGAATGAAATCAAGCTGAACGGCCTGGAATTCGACCCGCTGGTGAACCCGCCGCGGCAGGATATGTCCAGGGGCATGGCCGCGGGGGATGTGAACCTTTACATCGTGCAGTGCATCGCCCAGGCAGTGGTTCCGTTTCAAAAGCAGATCAGCCAGGCCGGCGGCGAAATTTGCGGCGCCCTGTCCGATAACTCGCTCATCGTATTGATGTCCGGGGAAACCGGCGCAGCCGTAAAGGCCATGTCCTTTGTTCGCTGGGCAGGACCTTATCTTTCCGTCTACAAAACGAACCCGGCAATGACCGACAACATCGTAACCCCGCTGGCTGCCGCCAAAAATCGTTATGTCCTCTGGCTGGCTAAGAAAGACAAGAAAGACAACGTCGTGGATCTCATCAACAGCCTCGGCGGTGAAGTCGTGGTCGCCACCAAAGGCCGGCGTATCGACGCCAACCTGGACCCAAATCAACTGGACCAGGTAGTGGCTTCGCCCTACGTGCTGGCCGCCGACCGTTGGACTGCCCCGGAAAACGATATGAATAACGCCCGGGAAATTAGCGGCGCCAACTATTTGGAGAGTATTAAGGGCTATACCGGCCAGGGTGTACGGGCCGAAGTTTGCGACGGCGGTATTCGCGCCACGCACGTCGATTTCCAGGCCAACCCACCTATTTTCCATTCCTCCAACAGCACCGACACCAGCCACGGCACATCGGTGTACGGCATCGTTTTCGGCAGCGGAACCGGCAGCGCCAACGGCCGCGGATTACTCCCCAATGCGGAACAACCGATTTTTGCCGCTTACGGCAGCCTGACGGATCGCTACGCCCATACCGCGGAACTGATCAATCCCGGCGGCGCCTATCGCGCTGTTTTCCAGACCAACAGTTGGGGCGACACCCGCACCTTTTATTATACCACCATCTCCGCCGATATGGACGATATCCTTTTCCATAACGATTTCCTGATACTCCAATCCCAGAGCAACGCCGGGACCCAGGATTCCCGTCCCCAGGCCTGGGCCAAAAACATTCTTTCCATCGGCGGCTGGAACCACTACGACACCCTCGGCAAAACCGACGACTGCTGGTGTTATACCGCCAGTATCGGCCCCGCTTCCGATGGCCGTATCAAACCGGAGTTGAGTCACTTCTACGATTATACCTATACCACCTATTACTCCAGCGACACCGCTTACACGAACTTTGGCGGCACCAGCGGGGCAACCCCCATTACCGCCGGTTATGCCGGGTTATTTTTCCAGATGTGGGCCGACGGCGTCCTGGCCGGCGGACCCGGACAGAACCGGGACGTTTTTAATTCCCGGCCCCATGCCATGACTTCCAAGGCCCTCTTGATCCACACCGCCTCTCAATACACCTTCAGCGGTACGACCCATGATATGACCCGCGTCCATCAAGGTTGGGGTATGATCGATGTCAAAAACCTCTATGACATGGCGGCGTCCTATAACTGGACCTTCCCGATCCTGATCGATGAAAGCGACGTCATCAACCCACTGGAAACGCATACTTACACGTTAAACGCTTCGGGTACAACGCCGTTAAGGGCCACCATGGTATACGCCGATCCGCCGGGAGTTCCCCTGTCGGCGGTTCATCGTATCAACGACCTGTCGTTGAAAGTCACCAGTCCCACCGGGACGATTTATTGGGGCAATAACGGCCTGTTGGCCGGCAATTGGTCCACCTCCGGCGGCAGTTCCAACACCATCGACACCGTGGAAAATGTGTTCATCCAGAACCCGGCAGCCGGGAACTGGACGATCCAGGTCCTGGCGGACGTGGTGGTAGAGGACGGTCACCTGGAAACCCCGGAAATCGACGCCGACTATGCGTTGGTAGTTACCGGCGGAACGACTTCAGTTCCCACGCCCCCGGCGGCCCCAACCGATCTGACGGCCACTGTCGCATCCTGCAGCCAGATCAACCTCGGCTGGACGGATAATTCCGGCGATGAAACTTCTTTTAAAATCGAAAGAAGCACAGACGGTTCCAATTTCTCTGAAATCGCTTCAGTGGGGGCCAATGTAACTTCTTACAACAATACGGGTTTGACCGCCGGCACTACCTATTATTACCGGGTAAGGGCTTACAACGGCGGCGGCTATTCCGGTTATACCAATACAGCCAACGCCGCTACCCCTGTTTGCCCGCCTGCCCCGCCGGCGGCCCCTTCCAACCTGACGGCAACCCCCGGGAGAAACAACGTCGCCTTAAACTGGACCGATAATTCCAACAATGAGACCGGGTTCAGGGTTTACAGGGGAACCACCAGCAGCAATCTCGTTTTAATTGCCACGGTGGGCGCCAATGTAACCACCTACAATAACACCGGCCTGGCGCGCAGGACCACCTATTATTATAAGGTATGCGCTTATAATGCTGAAGGCGAAAGCTGCTCAGCCACTATCCAGACGAAGACAAAGTAAACGATAAACTTTGTATTTTTGCAGCGGGGTCGAGTGGTTCACTCGGCCCCGTTTTTTTTTGATCCAGGTAAAATATATTTTGTCTGTCCCCGAATGCCACTAATATAAGGCTAAATTCGAAGCACGAAGCACGAAATTCGAAACAAATCCAAATGACAAAAATTCAAATGACCAAAACAAAAACAAACGACTCCCGGCGGCAGCCTGTCGGTTAACATT
>Ga0315278_10000116_pt1 | contig 69805 bp, 57 predicted proteins | sample YL17G06_0_MG_FD_203880 | JGI IMG/M metagenome (GOLD analysis project Ga0315278, IMG submission 203880) | Sediment microbial communities from Yellowstone Lake, YNP, Wyoming, USA - YL17G06_0 | ecosystem: Environmental > Aquatic > Freshwater > Lake > Sediment | place: USA: Wyoming | collected... | reverse complement strand
ACGGTGTCGCCGTTGGTGTCGAACCGCTCGTACCGGGTGAAGAGCCAGATCGCGCGACCGGGCGCCTTGCTCCGCCCGTTGATCAGGTCGAAGGCGGCCTCCCACGTGATGCCCCAGATGTTGCTCCCGATCGGTTCGCCGACTACCGCCGATACGCTGTCGGAGTTCCCGATCGTGACGCCCGCCCATTCGCCATGCAGGTCGAACGCCCCGCGGCGGAAGCGGATGTCACCTTCGATGATCGTGACGTCGACGCTTCCAAGGCCAGGGGTTCCCTGGTCGGCGCCCCCGATGTAGCCGGACGTGCCGAGCGTGAAGCCCCCCTTGATCGCGTACTCGAAGCGCCCGACCAGCCCCAGGTCCTCCGCCTTCGCCTCCGCGCCATGCTGGCGCCCGCCGCGTATTCCCTCCGCGGTGGAGAACCCGGTGGCATCGAGTCCGGCGACGACGAACGCGCGGTAGGCAAGCGCGCCGTTACCCGTCCGCCCGACGAGGCCGACGCCAATGTCCTGCCACGTCGTCGGAACGATGTACGTCTCGATGTAGGAGCGCTCGACGCTGTGGTAATTCGGGGGCTCGTGAAATTCATTCAGCGGGCCGACCGGCATGAGGAGGCTTCCGGCTCGGAGGCTCAGCGTGGGCTTCAAGTCGTACTCGACGTGAGCGTACTCGAGCTCGATCTCGGTGGCCGAATGCTCGAAGTCGACCTCCGCGCTCATGCGAATCGACGGCGTGAACTCGTATTCCCATCCGAGCACGAGCCGATGGACGTCGACCTCGGCCGGCGCGTTCTTGTCCATCGTGTCGATCTGGGGGTTGTTGTAGTGAATTTCGCCGTAGCCGTGAATCTCGAGGCGCTTGTCGTCGGATACGCCTCCCTCCGCGCGAGCGGGCTCGGGGATGGTGCCGGCGAAGAGGACGGCGGCCGTCACGGCGATGGCGGCGCGGCCTCGGATCGAGGCGGAAACGGGTCTCACTCGGTTCCTCCCGGTAATCTGGAGTTCGTCTTCTCAGGACCAGAGTGAAGAATGCGGCCCGAAGTGCGGCCATGCAAGTAAATGTTAACCTGCCTTCACTACTCCTTTGGTATACCCGCCTGCTCCACCCAAGCTCATAACTGGAAGCCACTTGTCACCGGAGACTCGCTCCCAGCTCCTACGACGGAGCGCCTCGACCAAGCCGGCCAATCCCTCCCCTTGCGCGGACTTGTCGCCCGTGGTACTGCTCCGGCGTGAGCTTCGGACGGCTCCTGGTCGGCGCGGTACTCGTAGGGATTGGGGGGATTCTGCTCGCCTCACAGCTCGGCTACCTCCCGGCCGGCGTCATGCCGTGGTTCCTCCAGTTCTGGCCCGCGCTCCTCGTCCTCTTCGGCCTCGCCCTCCTCGCCAACGCCATGAAGAACCTCTTCCTCGGCTGGCTGACCGCGATCCTGGCCTTGGCCGCCATCGCGTTCGGCGGGTGGTACCTGGCGCACAACAAGGCCGCGGCCGGGACCGCTCACCTCACCCGGAATTCGCTCGCCCGCCCGGCCGTGGAGACCGTGACGATTCGAGCGACGACGTTCGGCGGACGGCTGGCGATCGGCGCGACGCCGGGCGGAGCCGGCGCAGCGCGCGACTCGGCGGCGCGCGCGAATGCGAGATCGTTCGACGTGTCGATCCGCGGCGTGAGCGAGAAGGACGCGAGGTACGCCTGGAACGTCGCGGGACGCACGGCCGAATTCATCTGGCCCGTGCACGCGCTCGTTCCCAACACGGCGCCGTTCGGCGCCGAGCTGACGCTTCAGACGCCCGAGCGGACGCCCATCCGGATTCACACGGAGACGGTCCTCTCGGGCGCCGACATCGATCTCACCAGGCTCCGCCCCGAATCGTGCGAGCTGGGCGTGATGTCGGGCGGCGTTCGGCTCCACGTCGGGTCCTCTTCGCCGCAGAAGATACGCATCCGCGGGATGCTCGGCGCCGCCGAAGTCGATCTCCCCGCGTCGGGCCCCGTGCGCGTCGAGTTCCTTTCGCCCTTCACGGCACGCTCTCTCCCCGACGACTTCCTGGAGCACGTGGGTGGGCGGGGTAAGGCGAAGATCTGGGTCTCGGAAGGCAAGGGGGTGCCACTCCTCATCGAGGTGGACGGCGCCCTTCTCTACGTGAAGATCAAGCGCGCGCCCGTTCGCGCGGGAGGCTAGGAATGGCCGCAGGCGGCAAAAGCAGCATCGCGTTTCCCCTTACCATCATCGCGGTCGGAGTGCTCCTCCTCCTCAAGGAGTTCGGCTACCTCCACGGGAACATCGAGCGCTACTGGCCCGCTCTCCTGATCGTCTGGGGCCTGGGGATGATCTGGGCCGCCCGGAAGGGGTAGCGGAACCACCGGGTCGCTGGTAGAGTTTTACTCGATGATGACCCCCTCACGCCGCCATCTCGGGCTCCCGGCACTCCTGGCCCTCCTCCTGATCGGGGCCTGGGTCTGTATCGGCGTCGTCCACGAGCACAACGGCTCCCCCACCTGCCAGATCTGCAATGCGCTGCAGTTCGCGGCGGCAATCCCGGTCGCCCCCATCTCACTCGACGCCCCCACCGAGCAGGCACAGGCACCGGCTGCTGCGCCAGTTCCAATCGCCGCCGCAGCCTATCGTTCGACTCCGCAGGGCCGCGCCCCGCCACTAGCCTAGTCTCCCCCGGCTCGTTCGTTTCTAGCTCCACAACCGAATGACGGAGGCTACCGTGCGCGATCTATTCCGCACGGCGACCGCGTTCCTCGCGCTGCTCCTAGGCAGCACGGGCTTCGCGGCCGCCCAGACATCGTCGATGTTCTCGAACCTGGCGAATCCAGCGATCGGGATGAACGCCCTCTTCTCCGGGCAGGCCGCCCACAATCTGGACCAACCCTATGGACTCCAGTTCGACGAAGCCGAGCTCAGCGTCATCTCGGTCGTCGATCCCTACTGGACCCTCATGGGCAATCTCGTCTTCGCCCCGAGCGAGGTCAGCGCGGAGGAGGTCTGGGCTCGCAATTCCAACATCCCCGGCGTGCAGTTGAAGCTGGGGTTGCTCCGCGGCACGTTCGGCAAGCACGGGCTCCTCCATCCCCACGCGTTCCCGTTCATTCAAGCGCCGATCGTCATGGGCAACACGATCGGCGAGGAAGGGTTCAAGGACGCGGGCCTGGAGGCCGCGTGGCTCACTCCGCTTCCGTGGTACTCGGAATTGACCGGCGGCGTCTACCAGGCCATGTCCGCCGATGACCAGAATCCCCTCGATTTGGCATCGACGCGACACGACAACATTCCATACCTGGGCCATTTCAAGAATCTCTTCGACCTGAGCGACGCGACGACGCTGGAGCTGGGCCAGTCGTTCCTCCAGGGGCGCGGGGCCGATGGGCATCGGCACGCGGCCCTCGGCGTAGACGTCACCGTTCGAAATGTGCCCCCGAGAGACTCGAATCGGCGCGGGTGGATCCTACAGGGCGAATACCTCCAGAAGGGCGTCTCGGTCGATGGCGCCTACTCGCACGAGGCGGACGGAGGCTACGCATCCTTTCAGTATCGCCTCTCGCAGATCTGGTGGGTCGGCGTTCGCGGCGAGCAGGCCCGCGACAGCTACACCGACTTCCTCGTCGACGGCGCGGACCAACCGATTCCCGGCAAGATCAATCGGGGCTCCGCCAACATCGCATGGAGCCCCTCGGAGTTTTCCTCCGTGCGCCTCGAGTACAGCCACGCCCAGGCCGACGCCGGCAGCGGGATCACGCCGAACGACGACCGGATCATGATCCAGATGAGCTTCACGATCGGCTACCACCCAGCGCACCCGTTCTGAGTAGGAGGAGTTCATGAAGTCGCTGATTCGCTGTCTGTCGATCTTGATGCCCGCTCTGCTGGCCGGCGCGCCGGCGCATGCGGATCTCCAGGTGGCCACCTCGCTGACCGATCTCGCCTCCGTCGCCCAATTCGTCGGCGGGAAGCACGTGACGGCCCAGAGCCTCTGCAAGGGATACGAAGATCCCCATTTCGTCCCGGCGAAGCCGAGCCTGATGAAGTCGATTCAGCACGCCGACGTCTTCATCTCCACCGGCCTCGAACTGGACGGGGGCTGGCTGCCACTGGTGCTTCCGGGAAGCCGCAACCCAAAGATCCAACCGGGAGCGAAGGGGTTCGTCGACGCGTCGCAAGGCGTCGACGTGCTCGAGAAGCCGACCGGAACGGTGAGCCGGGCCGCGGGCGACATTCACCCGCTCGGCAACCCGCATTACTACGCCGACCCGAAGAACCTCGAGGTCGTCGCCCGTCATCTGGCCGATGTCTTCTCCGAGCTCGACCCCGCGAACGCGGCCGAGTACGCCGCGAACGCAAAGACGTTCCAGGAGAAGATGGAGGCGTCGCTCGAGAAGTGGGAGAAGGTGATGGCGCCGTACAAGGGGGCCTCCATCGTGCCCTACCATCCGAACTTCGTCTACTTCGCCGAACGGTTCGGGCTGAAGCTCTTCGGCACCGTCGAGCCCAAACCCGGCATCCCCCCGAGCCCGCGCTACCTGAACGACCTCGCGGAGTCGATGAAGAAGGCCGGCGTCGCGGTCGTGGTCTACCAGCCCTACTACAACGCCGACGCGTGCAAGGAAGTGGCCAAGCGGGCCGGCGGGACGGCGCTCGCGATCACGACGGAGGTGGGCGGCCTGCCAGGGACCGACGATATCTTCTCCAAGTTCGATGTGTTGGTTTCTTCGATCGCCGAGGCGCTCTCCAGCAAGACAGGAGGAAAGTGATGAACTTCCTTGCGGTCATGGCGCTGCCACTTCTGGCGTGCCTCCTACTGGTGCTCATCCTTCCCGCGCTGGGGCGGCACGTGCTGGCCCGGGGGGTGATCTTCGTCGACCTCGCGCTGGCTCAGATCGCCGCGCTCGGCCAGAGCGTCGCGTTCCTCCTGGGAGCCGACCCGCACGACCCGAGCACGTACATCTGGTCCTTCGGCTTCACGCTGCTGGGCGCCGCCCTTTTCAGCTTCCTCTGGGATCGCGAGCACTCGGTGCTGCAGGAGGCGTTCATCGGGATCTCGTTCGCGCTGGCGACGGCCGCCACGCTCCTCCTCCTCTCGAACGCGCCCCACGGCGCGGAGCACGTGAGCGGCACGCTGAGCGGCGAGGCGCTCGGCTGGGTGACGTGGAGGGACATCGCGATCATGGCGACGCTCTTCGCGATCGTCGGAACGTTCCTCTTCCTGAACCGCCGGAAACTGAGCCTCTGCTCCGAGGACCCCAAGCGGGCGAAGGCGTCGGGCCTGTCGGTGAAGCGGTGGGATTTCCTTTTCTACGCGGCGTTCGGCCTCGTGGTCACGAGCTCGGTGAAGGTGTCGGGCGTGCTGGCCGTCTTCTCGTTTCTGATCGTCCCCGTGGTCTGCGCGAGCCTCCTCGGCCGGCGCGGCCCGGCGCAGCTCTACTGGGCCTGGGCCATCGCGTTCGTCGTCTCCGTCCTCGGCGCCGGCCTCTCCTACTTCAAGGACTGGCCCATGGGCGCCACCATTGTCTGCCTCTTCGGCGTGACGGTCGCCGTCATCTCCCTCTCCGTTCGCATGAAGTACGTGGACGACAAGATGGACGGCTCGCGCGCTCCGCTGCCGGAGTTCGTGTCGGAGAGAGAACCCGCCAAAGCGGGCCATCCGTGAGGTAGGATCGGCCGAAACCCGCCCGGGGGACCGGGCGTACAGGAGTCACCAGGGGCTGCCGCTCCGGGGTTCACGAGACCCTCGGATCCCGCGATCCCGCGGCGCTAGGATATTGTGGCCGCGCACGTCGGGTGAAGATCCCCCCTTCCGCGGCGCCCCCGACCCTTTTCGCTGGAGGTACACCGTGGCACGCGGAAAGACCCTAGTCGTCGTTGTAGCCTTCGCGGCTTTCTGCCTCGCGCTCGGCTACTGGTGGAGCATGCGAGTCGGCCTTCCCCTGGCGGGGGAGAAGCCGTGGTGGTACGGGAAGGACGCTCAAGTACGGGTCCAGATCTTGGAGGACGGCCACGACATGGCCACCGTCTCGATGCGGCTCCCGAAGGGGATGATGGACACGATGGTCGCGCTCGGGACCGACGCGAAGGTCGTGGTGGACTCGGACAACACCGTCGTCGGCTTCACGACCGCGAAGGGTTCCCACGAGATCCATCTTCGCGACATCTGGAAGGATCTTCAGCGACTTCCTAAGGGCGAGAAGCTCACAGTCCACAAGCCCGGCTCGACCCTCCTGATCTGGATCGAGGCGTAGCGCTACCCCCGACGACTACGGCAGAAACCGCTCCGGATGCGCGATCTTCTGGGGCAGGTACTCGTCGATCACGTAATTCAGCCCGTGCGCCGCCAGCGCCTGCTGCTCGGCGCGGACTCCCATCGAGACCAGATGCTCCATCGCCTTCGCCCACGCCTTGTGGTGCTTGAAGAAGGGGTCGTTCTTGATGGCGTCCTTGGCCCGCTTCACGTCGACTTCCTTCAAGGGGTGCGTCGGAAGCTTGTAGTCGATGATGTCCTGCGGCGTGATGCCGAGAAAACGCGCCTGCGGGACGCAGAAGAACTCGTTGATGTGCGCCGCGTTCCCCGACCCCACCTTGAACGTGCGGTAGATGTTTGAAATTCCGTACGGATCGCCGTCCACGAAGACGTAGACCGGGAGCTTCTTGTCGTCGGCAAGCCGCCGGATGAAGCGGCGGCAGGCGCGCGTCGGGACGCCTCCCATCGAGACGAGGATGCAGTTCGCCTTCTTCCAGTAGCCGTGCTTCACCAGGCGCTGGAACATGCCGGCGGTCTCGATGACGAGAATGAACTTCGCCTTCGTCTCGAATTTCAGGTGCTCGACCGAGATCGGGATCGAGTAGGCGCCGCTTCCGAACTGCGTGCAGTCGATCCGGATCGGCTTCCCGGTATCGGTATCCTTGTCCACCACGATGAGCGCGCCGGAAATGTCGCCCCCCTTCTCCTCGGGGACGAATCCCATCTGCTCGCGATTCACCTCGAAGAGCGCCTCCACGTCGTCCATGACCGTGTCGGACTCGGTCTGCTCCAGGAAGCGCGCGTCGCCCCAGTTCTTCGAGACGTAGTAGGCCTCTCGCTTGGTGGCGATGTCGTCGGTTTCGACCAGCGTCTTCGAGAGCGCCATCATCCGGAGCGTCTGCGCGAACGTCTTCACCGTGTTCACGGTGAGGGTCCGCTCCTTCTTCATGCCGCGAATTTCGAAGTAACCCGCCTTTTCCGCGTACTTCACGTTCGCCAGGGAGCGGACGGGGAACTTCATCATCGGCTTCTTCTTCTTGAGGATCTGGTCCTCGACGCCCTGGGCTTCCTTCTTGATCTTCGGTACCAGGTTCTCGCTCACGTGCGGCTCCGTTCGAGAGTGTCCTTGAGCGTCGCGCAGACCTTGTCGCGCTCCTTGTCGTCGATGCCGAGGATTTCCTGCAGCGCGATGCCGATGTGGGGGATGTACTTCTCGATGTAGGAGCGCTTCTTCTCCTCGTCGGACTCCCGAAGCCCGCGGCGGATGTATATCCCCAGCTTTCGCCCGACGTCCATGAGCGCGAGCTTGATCTCCTTCATGATTTCCGGATAGGAGGCGACGGCCTCCTTCGACTCCGACGTGAACGGCACCCAGACCGACGCGATGTGGACCATGAGCAGCATCGGAGCCGTCGGGAGCGCCCCGCGCGACTGCTGGAGTCCGTAGGCCTTCCAGTTCGTCTGCGTCACCGACTTCGACACCGCGCAGGCCGACTGCTGGTAGAGGAGCGGCACGCGGTTCGCGAAGCGGAGCATCGTGATCAGTTCGTCGCCGGGGAGGGCTTCGCCGCCGAAGGCGAGCGCCGCTTCCACGCAGAACGGATTGCCGCGATAGACCGCCGGGGAGCGCGACGTGGCGGCGTAGAACTTCGCCTCCACCTGCTTCTTCATCCCGGCGAGGAGGAGTTCCTCCCCGATCGGCGAGAGGACGTTCGCGGGCGGCGCCATGAGCTTCGTCACCTGGATCGCCTTGTAGAGCGCCTCCGCCTGGTCGCGAGCCGCCTTGTGCGGCGAATACGACGGCGGCAGCATGGCGGTCTTGGCGATCTCGTCGGCCGAGGCGGCGCTCACGCGGGAGAATTCGCTGGTCAGGAAACCCTGGAGATTCTTGGCCTTCGTCTCGTGGAGCATCTTCAACAGGATGCCGAGCTCGACGCCGTGCGGGTGCGGTTTGATCTCCTTCGGCGGCACGGGGAGTTCCTGGGCCACGCGGGGATATTCGACGCGCTCCCCCTTCGGGTCGACGTAGACGATCTGCGCGTGCGGATTCGCCATGGCGGTCTGCTCCACGTAGCCGTCCACCGAGTGGCGCCCCTTCTTGTAGGTCGCCTCGATCTCCAGCTCCACGCGCGTTCCGTGAGCGGGGATCCACTCCACCTCGTGGTCCGCCACGACGACGGGCCTGTTCGCGCGCGTGTCGATCTGGATCTCGAAGCGGTGAGCCGGCTTTCCGGCCCCCGTCTTGGAAATGACGCCGATCGCGCGTCCCGTCGTGAGCTGCCCGTACATGGCCGCGGCCGAGATGCCGATCCCCTGCTGCCCGCGCGACTGGCGGAGGCGGTGGAATTTTGAGCCGTAGAGAAGCTGCCCGAAGATCCGTGGCACCTGCGCCTTCACGATGCCCGGGCCGTTGTCCTGCACCGAGACGCGGTAGCGAGTCTCGTTGACTTCCTGAATCTCGAGGATGAGGTCGGGAAGAATCCCCGCCTCCTCGCACGCGTCGAGCGCGTTGTCGACCGCCTCCTTCACCGTGGTGAGGAGCGCCTTCGCGGGGCTGTCGAATCCGAGGAGGTGGCGGTTCTTGGTGAAGAACTCGCTGACCGAGATCTCGCGCTGCTTCTCGGCCATGTCGGCGGCGGTGAGCCGAACGACCTTCGGGGTCGCCCTTGGGGTCTGCTTGACGGCCCGGGCCGGTGCCGGCGATTTGGCGGGGGCGGCTCGCTTGCCGCCGCTGTTCGTCTTTTTCGCGGTCGCTCCGCTCATGGATTCCCTTCCCTCACATCCCCTGGTGAACGTCTTGAAATCGCCGGGACTCTACCCTCCGGGGCGCGGCGCCGCAAGGCCGGCGGCGGCTCGGAACTGGCCGGCGGCCTAAAATCGGCTCGACCTTGCCCGGTCGAAGCGCCCGCGGCCGCCTCCGGGACGGCGACTCGCCCGCGGGCGCAAACGCATGTCAACGTGTCCGCTCCACCCGTTGCCACCCTCCACATCACCCTTCCCGCCAAAGCCCCGCCGGCGTGGCACGAGCATTGCGATTTGCATCGCCCTGAATTCATCCGTCCATTCCTCGAACCGGAGGCAAATCGTGAGCTCGAGTCCCCGTCCGACGCGCCGCATGACGTCCATCCTGCTCGACTGCGGCCTCATCACGTCCGAACAGATCGAGCAGGCCGTCTCTCGCCAGACCGAGACCGGCCGCATGATCGGCGAGACGCTGGTCGAGCTCGGATTCACCACCGAGGAGAGCATCATCTGGGCGCTCTCCAAGCAGCTCGGCGTTCCATTCGCCGACGTTCAGCCCGAGGCGATCGATCAGGAACTGGTTCGCTCCTTTCCCGAACCGCTCCTTCGCCGCACGCAGGCCGTCCCGCTCTTCCGCTCGCCGGACGGGGTGACGGTCGCGTGCGCCGATCCTTCCGATCATGAGGCGATCACCGCGATCCAGGAAGCCTCCGACGGCGCCGTCTCGTTCGTCATCGGCGGGCCGGCCTCGATTCGCCGCGCGCTCGACACGGTGCTCGGACCTTCGCGACCGACCCCGGCCGAGGCGCGCGCGGCCGTGCTGACGGCCGGCGAAGCGCCGCCAGCAAGCAGCGACATCGTCTGGGATCGCGGCGGACGGAATTTCCTCCTCTTCCATCTTCACACGGCTCGCGAGAAGAAGGCGTCGGAGATCCATTTCGTCCCGACCCCCTCCTCGCTGACGGTTTCGTATCGCACCGAGCAAGGGCTCGCGTCGCAGTCGAACGAGCTGCCGGAGACGGCGCTCTACCTCCGGACCCGGCTCCACTCGCTCGGCGTCCCCGATCTCGATCGCGGCGATTCCACGACCGCGCGCGGCCGGACCACCATCGACCTCGACGGCGGCCGAATCGCGCTCGACGTCTTCCACGCGCGGACGATCGGAGGGGTGGCCACCGTGATCCGCCTGAGCCCGCTCCCGCACGAAGCTCCCGAACTCTCCGCCCTCGGACTCTCCCCCATCGGCGAGGCCGAGATCCGGGAATTCGTCGATGGTCCCGAGGGAATCGTGCTCGTCAGCGGGCCGCCGCGGTCGGGCGGGTCGATGGTTCTCGCCTCGCTCGCCGCGCTCGCCGCGCGGCCCGAGCGGCGCATCCTCGTCCTGGACGACGGATCGACCGCGCCCTACCCGCGCGACGCGGTCCGCGTCTTCACGCCGCCAACGGGATCCTCTCAGGGGGGCCCCCGGGTCACGAGCGGCGAGCGCTGGGACTCGCTCGCCCTCGGCCTCGGGGCCGACGTCGTGGTGCTCGACGGCACGCTCTGCGGCGAGGCCATCGCCGAGGTCCTCTCGGGGGCCACGGTGGGACGGCTCGTCTTTGCCCGCACCGATTGGCTCGACGGCAAGTCGCTCCTCGCGTACCTCGCATCGCGTCCCGCCGGAAGAGTCGTGCTCCGCGACCGTCCGTTCGCGCTCATTTCGCTCCCCAGCTGCCGCCACGAGGGCGCGGACGCCTGGACGTCGCACGAGGACGCCGACGGGCGCGCCGGCTGCCTGGAAGTCACGCTCCTTTCCGATGAAGATCGAGATGCGCTGGCGCGCGGAGGTAAGGCCCGATGACGCTGGATCTGACGACGCTACTGAAGGCGACCCTCGACGCCGGGGGTTCGGACCTCCATCTCTCAACGGGGCAGCCGCCGCTGGTTCGCCTGCGCGGCCGCATGGTCCGCTCGCAGTCGGCGCCGCTGCAAGAAGAGCAGTCACGCGACCTCGTCTACTCGGTGATGACGGAGGAGCAGCGCCGGAGTTTCGAAGCGGGGGCCGAGGTCGACTTCGCCTTCGAGGTGCCGGGCCTGGCCCGGTTCCGCGCGAACATCTTCCGCCAGCGGCACGGCATCTCGGCGGTCTACCGCGTCATCGTTTCACGAATCCCGACGCTCGATGAACTGGACGCGCCGCAGATCCTCCGCGAACTCGCCATGCGGGAGCGCGGCCTCGTCCTCGTGACCGGCCCCACCGGTAGCGGCAAGTCGACGACACTCGCGGCCATGATCAACTACGTGAACGAGAATCGGAACGCCCACATCATCACGATCGAGGATCCGATCGAGTTCGTCCACGAGAGCAAGAAGTGCCTGGTCCACCAGCGTGAGGTGGGCGCCCACACCGAGAGCTTCGCCGCGGCGCTCCGGAGCGCGCTGCGCGAGGATCCGGACATTCTCCTGGTCGGGGAACTCCGCGATCTCGAGACGACCGCCCTCGCCGTCACGGCGGCCGAGACGGGGCACCTCGTTTTCGGGACGCTCCACACGAATTCGGCGGCCAAGACGGTCGACCGCCTGATCGACATCTTCCCCGCCGACCGCCAGTCCCAGATCCGGACCATGCTGAGCGAGTCGCTCGAGGGCGTCATCGCCCAGACGCTCCTCCCCACCGCCGACGGGAAGGGCCGCGTGGCGGCGCTCGAGATCCTGATCGGCGTGCCGGCCCTCAGGAACCTCATCCGCGAGGGGAAGACGACGCAGATCGCGAGCGTCATGCAGGTGGGAACACAGCACGGCATGCAGACGCTCGATCAGGCGATCATGGAGCTCCTCGCGTCGGGAAAGATCTCCAAGGAAGAGGCGCAGGCGCGAACGAACAACCCCCGCCTCGCCGAGCAGCCGGCCGCAGGCGCGGGGGCGCGCCAGCCCGGCAAGTTGGTCGTCCGGCCGTAGGGGGTAAGGCCGGTCCTGGAGCGAGCCGGGCGCACCTCCCGCGCCCGCGCTCGGCTCCGGGGGGCACTCCGGTCGAGGCTTTTCGCGTTGGCCGGCGCCCCTTGACCGCGCTCCCCCGGGTGATACACTTCTTGCCTATGCGGCCCGCATCCCTAGCCCTTCTTCTCCTCGTCGCCGCCTTCCCGGCGTTCGCAGGAACCGATCCCGGTTCCGACTCCACCGCCGCGACCGAGATCGTTCTCGGCGACGTCACCCCTCCGCCGCCGCCCGCTCCCGACGATTTCCGAGTGCAGGCCGTCGAAGGATTTCTGGCGGTCCGCCAGGATGGGAGCCTGGGCCGCGCGGTCGATCGCGCCGCGAAGCTCAAGTCAATGGGCCCCAAGGGCGCCACCGAGGAAGAAATCTACGGGCCGAAGGGATCTCGTCTCATCGCGTTCGATTTCTCGCCCGAAGCGATCGAATCGGAGGGCGCCGGACACTTCCGGGTTCCGGTCTACCTCCTCTTCGCCGACGAGGAGGGAAAGGTCGTGGAGAGCCGCGACGAGTCGCTCGACTTCTCCGAAACGAACGGCGTGTGGGTCTGCGCCGCCCGCCGGACGAGCGCGGCCATGAGCTGGATCGGCGACGGGGTGCTCGACACGGCCGAATCGCTCGGCGTGTCGGAGGAACTGGTCCAGGCCGAGAAGCACCTTCAAGACTGGACCATCGGCCGCAAGGAGAGCCTCGCCTACTCCGTGGCCGACGTCGCCAAGGAAGCCGGAGGCCGCGTGATCGTGAGTTGTCTTCGCTACACCGCCGAGTACGGCCGGCGCGGATTCGACGTGAAGACCGAGCCGCTCGTTCTCTCGCGAGAGCAGGGCGTGCTTCGCGTCGAATCGAACTAACCCTCCCTCGAACCAAACCCACCATGCGGCTCGTTCTCTTCGACATCGATGGAACGCTGCTTCGGGAAGGCGTCGCCCCCAAGATCGCGTTCGCGCGGGCCCTCCGGGAGACGTACGCGACGGCCGGGCCGGTGGGAACGTTCCGCTTCGCGGGGATGACCGACCCGGAGTGCGTGACCGAGATCATGCGCCTCGCCGGCGTGGCCGAGGATGTCATCCACCAGCGGCGCGACGAATGCCTCCGCCGCTACGTGGAGCATCTCGAATCGGAGATGCCGAACTACGACGGAGCGAGGCTCTTCCCCGGCGTGCGGGAGCTCCTGGAGCGGCTCAACAAGCTGGACGATGTCCTGGTCGGGCTCCTGACCGGCAACGTCCTCCGAGGCGCCCAACTGAAGCTCCGCCGCTGGAATCTGGAGCCCTATTTCCGATTCGGGGCCTTCGGCGACGACCACGAGGATCGCTCCGTCCTGGCGGCCATCGCGCTCGAAAAGGCGCGCGCGCTGATCGGGCAGGCGTTCTCGGGGGCCGAGACGACCGTGATCGGGGACACGCCGAAAGACATTTCGTGCGCGAGGGCCATCGGCGCGCGAGCCGTCGCCGTGGCGACCGGACAGGTCACGCGCCAGGAACTGGCCGACTGCTCGCCCGACGTGCTGCTCGATTCCTTCGAGAATCACGAAGCCGCGCTCCGCGCCATCTTCCCCTAGCGTCCTGCCGGCGCCGCCACGGCGGCTCCCGCGCCTCCAGTTTCCGGACTCTGGAGCCGATGAATCGCCCATGACCGGCAGGCCCCACTCCTTCGCGACGGCCGCTTCGACGGTCGGCCTCCTCGTCGCGATTTTCGCGTCACCGACCCTCGCCATGGCCGCCCCCGCTCCAGGTCCCGACACGACGCTCTGGGCCGCGCTCGGCGCGCCGCGCGGTGCCGCGCCCACCGCGCACGTTCGCGCGCGCGGCGATCGTTTCGAGATCGTCCGCGACGGCAAGTCGGTGCCGCTCTTCTTCCGGGGCGTGAACCTCGGCGCCGGCCCCCCCGGCCACTTCCCCGGCGAGTTCGCCATCGGCATCGAGGACTATCGGCGCTGGATCCGCTTCGCCCGCGACCTCCACGCGAACGCCATTCGCGTCTACGCGCTCCACCCCCCCGAGTTCTACCGCGCGCTCCGCGCGGAGAATCTGGCGCATCCCGAGAGGCCGATCTGGCTCTTTCAGGAAGTCTGGACGGAACTCCCCGAGACGAACGACTTCTGGACTCCCGCCTACCGCCACGCATTCGAGCGCGAGATTCGGATGACGATCGACGCCGTTCACGGGAACGCGGCGGTGAAGCCGCGCCCCGGCCACGCGTCGGGCCGGTACGATCAGGACGTCTCGCCCTGGCTGGCGGGGTGGATCCTCGGGCGCGAGTGGGAGCCCTTCGCGGTGCGGGAGACGGAGCGGCTGAACCCCGACACCACCCGCTACGGCGGCGAGATCTTCACGGTCGATGGCGGGACCCCCATGGAGTGCTGGCTCGGTCGCGTCTGCGACGTGGCCGCGCGCTACGAGAGGCGAAACTACGGCCTGGCGCGCGCCGTCTCGTTCGTGAACTGGCCGACGCTCGATCCGATGCGCCACCCAACCGAAACGGAGCGTGGCGGCGCCGAGGCCGAGCACGACGAGGACGCCTACAGCGTCGACCCTCTCCGCATCCGGCCGAAGCTCGAAATCGGCGAGAGCACCGGCTTCCTGGGCTACTTCGCGAACTACCACGCGTACCCGTACTACCCCGACTTCATGAACCTCGACCCCGGATACGCCGCGTTTCGCGACCGGCACGGCGCCTGCAGCTACGCCGGCTATCTCGCGGAGCTGAAAGCGCAGACGCGCGGCATACCGCTCCTGATCGGCGAGTACGGCGTGCCGACGAGCCGCGGCATCGCGCATCTCCAGCCTCAGGGAATCAACCACGGGGGGGAATCGGAGCGCGAGCAGGGCCTCTTCGACGTGAGGCTCCTCGAGGACATCGCCGGCTCGGACGCTTCGGGATCGCTCCTCTTCTCGCTCTTCGACGAGTGGTTCAAGGTGAACTGGATGGTGCAGCGCGTCGAGCAGCCCCGCGATCGCGACCCCCTGTGGCACAACCTCCTCGATCCCGAGGAGAGCTACGGCCTCGTCGGCTTCGATCCACCCCCGGCCGTTCGGATCGACGGCGATCTCGGCGACTGGAACGGTGTCGCCCCCTACGCGGTCGCCGACTCCGCGGCCATGGCGCGGGGAACGGCGCTTCTTCGCGCCCTCTACGCGACGTCCGACCAGGAGCGCTTTTACTTGAGAATCGACCTCGCCCCACGCTCGTCCGAGCGAGGGCTCCGATCGGTCGGCGTCGCCTTCGACGTTCTCGATGCCGCACGGGGCGATCACCGCCTTCCGTCCCCGGTCGACGCGACGTGGTCGCGCGGGGCCGAGTTCGTGCTCCTCCTCGAGCCGGCCCTCGGCTCCCGGGACGACCGGACGCGTCGCGCCTCCCTCTTCGCCGACGCGAGCACGCGCTACTCGGAGTTCGCGCGCGTTCGGAACGGCGACGATTACGGCTTCCTCCGCGCGCCGTACCGGCCGGTCGAGAACGACGACGGCCTCTACAACCCGCTCGTCGTGGAGACGAATCGCGAGCGCGTGGCGCGAAACGGCCGCCTCTTTCCGGCGCAGTATCTGAACGCGGGCCGCCTCGCGTACGGCACCGAATGGCGGCTCGACGAGTCGAGGCGCTCCATCGAGATCGCGATCCCGTGGGGACTCCTCGGAGTCGGCGACCCGTCGAGCCACGCCGTGATCGACGATCGCGACGGCACGAGCGAAATCGAAACGACGCCCACGCCCGGAATCGCCCTCCTCGCGTGGGCTTCGACCGCTCCCGGGGCTCGGGCCGACTCGCTCGGGCCGACGCTCCCAGGCGCGCGCCGAGCCTCCCCGCGGGAGGTCTCCTTCCTGGGCCCGCCAGGAATCCGACAAACCGTTCACGGCCAAAGTGTTAGCGTGACGTCGCCCGAGGTGGAAGTCGTCGTTTGGAACGGGTGGAAAATGCCGATAACTATCGAACGAGCCAAGAGTTCGGCCCGGTTCGTCCGGGAAGCCTTCGAGGGAATGGAATCCAGTGAATCGAAAGAGCCGTCGAACGTGGGTGCGGGCCCGTAGACGCCGCGCCAGACTAGGCCTCGCCCAGGGGCGCGCTCGCGCCATCGTTCTCTTCGCCTGCGCCTTCTTACTCCTCCTCGCCAAGCTCGTCTTCGCGGCCGAACCGTGGCCCGAGGCCGACGCGGTCTCCGATTCCACGACGACGGCGGCGACGCGCCCCGCGACGGCGACGGCGCCCGCACCGAGCGCGGCGCCTACGCAATTTCCGGCCACCGCCGCCGATTCGCTCATTCGCGCGGCGCGTCTCCACTCCGACGAGAAGCACTTCGACCAGGCCGCGGACGCGCTCCGCCTCGCGCTCGCGGCGCGCCCCGGCGACGTCACCGCGTGGTCGCTCCTCGCTCGTGTCCTCTCGTGGGACCGGAAGTACGACGAGTCGATCGCCACCTATCGCGAGCTCCTCGCGGCGCATCCCGACGACGCCTTCGATCGCACCGGCTACGCGCGCGTGCTCGCCTGGTCAGGGCGCACCGAAGAGTCGATCCGTGAATTCCAGCGAGCCGCGGCCGCCGATTCCACCGGCCTCGAGGCGCGGATCGGCCTCGCGCGCGCCCGCTCCTGGGCGGGCGACCTTCCAGGGGCAGCGATGGAGTACCGCCACATCCAGAGGCTCGCCCCGACGTACGGCGATGCCTGGCTCGGCGAAGCGACGGTCGCGCGCTGGCGCGGCGCGGCGACGGCCGCCGATCTGCGCGCGTCGAAGGCCGCGCTGCTCGGCGCCGACCCTTCCGCGCTGGCCGAAGAACGCGGCGCCATCGACCGCGCGCTCGCTCCCGTCGGCACGGCCGGCTTGACGACGTCGAACGAGTGGCAGCGCGCGAGCGGCGCGCCCGACTTCGTGATCGAGGAGACGGGACCCTACGCCGCGATCCGGGCCACCGCGGGCAATGCGGTCGGCCTCTCGTATCGCGTGGCTCGAACGCAGCTCTTCGAGCGGAACACGCGCCCGGCGCCGGACGACACGACGCTCAACTACGACCTGGAGAACTGGAGCCTCCGGCTCGACGCCAACTTCCTGCGCGGCTACCCGGTCCAGGCGGCGTTGGGTGGCGAGTGGCGAACCTTCGATGCCAGGAGCGAGAAGGTCCTCTACCCCCTCGGCGACAACGACGCCTTCACGGGATGGAACGCGCGCGTCTGGGGCTACGCGGGACGATTCACGCCGGGCCTCGTCGCGCGACGCACGTTCCTCGCGATCAAGGGATGGCAAGCCTCCTCGGGCGCCAATCGCTTCGAGCCGGGCCATCTCACGGATCTCGAGGGCACGCTCGGGTGGCAGTGGAACGCGCGAGGCAGCGCCTCCTTCTTCGGCACGCGCGGCGAGACCTCCGACGACAATCGCCGCTGGCGTACGGGCGGCACGGTTGCGTACCGCGTTCGCGTGGGCCGCCCGAACGTGCGGCTCGACTACGCGCTCACGTTCGCCGATTGGGACCGGCGCTCGTCGTCCTACTTCACGCCCCTGGCGAGCACGCGCCATGCCGCGGGGGTCACCCTCACCGGCTACGCCGTGCCCGGCGATCTGGAGTACGGCGCGCGCTACGAGTTCTCGCACCTCATCTCCTCCAACTTCGCGGACATCGACGCGAACGCCCTCAGCGGCTGGCTGAACGGCGTCGCCGCCGGCCACTTCCCGCTCGGGATCGAAGGCTCCTACTCGGTCGACAACAACGACTACAAGACGTGGTACCTCGGCGTTTCGGGGGGCATTCGATGGTAACGGTGGAGCCGGGACGATGATCGAGTACAACGTACTCATCCTGACGCTCGGCATTCTCCTCGGCGTGGTGATCCTCACGACCGGCGCGGCCATCGTGAACAAGGTCCTCTCGCTCCGCGAGGCGAACACTCGCCAGGCCGCGATGGAGCGGCTCCGCGAGGCCTTTCTCTTCCTGACCGATCCCCACGAGGTGGGCGCCGCCCACCGGATCATCGCGGACGGCGTCTCGGGGCCGTGGGGAGAACTGGCCTCGGAGGAGGTGGCCCAGCTGGAACTCGCGCTCCGGCTCGATGTCGTGCGAATGCTCGAGGCGGAGGGCGTGGTGGCACGCTACCTGCGCGACTCGAAACGCGGCACGAAGTGGATTCGCGCGCGCGCGCTCAGGATCCTGGGCGACCTCAAGGTGCCCGCCTCGGTCCCGGCGCTCCTCCAGGCGCTGGAGGATCGCGACGCCGATGTTCGAAACGTGGCCGCCCGCTCTCTCGGCCGGATGAAGCTCCAGTCCGCGGAAGAGGCCCTCATCTCGCTCCTCGGGAAGCACGACCAGGCCGTCTCCTCGCGCATCGCCGCCATCTGCATCGAGATGGGCCCGCGCACGGCGCCGCTCCTCATCCGGACGCTTCGCGAAGGCTCGCCGAAGGCTCGCTTCTGGTCGGCGCGCATCCTCGGCGAAATTCGCGACACGCGCTCGGTCCGCTCCCTCGGCGACGCGCTCCTCGACGCCGATCCGGAGGTCCGCTCCGCGGCCACGTGGGCGCTCGGGCAGATCGGCGAGCGCGCCACGGCGCCGCTCATCGAGCCGATCCTTCGCGACGGAGCCTGGTACGCGCGGGCGCACGCCGCCGAGGCGCTCGGGAAACTCGGCGACCCCGCCTACGCCGCGGCCCTGGGCGAGTCGCTTCGGGACCGCTCGTGGTGGGTGCGGAAAAACGCGCTCGACGCGCTCGTTCTGCTGGGCGCGCCGGCGACGCCCGTGCTCATGAAGACGCTCGAGAGCGACGACCGCTTCGCGCGCGACTGCGCCGTGGAGGCGCTCATGACGCTCGGCGTGCCGATTCCCGCCGGCGCGGCTGGCGCCGCCGGGCCGGGGACTCTTCCATGACGCCGATCGCCGCGCCGGCCTGGCTCCTGAACGCGGTCGACACGATCAGTTTCGTCATCCTGATCTACTTCAGCGCGCTCCAGCTCGTTCTCTTCACGCTCCTCGTCCTTTCCTATTTCGACATGCGCCGGCGGCTGGCGCAGAACTACTACGCCGATTACGAGGCGCTGGCGAAGTCGCACTTCACGTTCCCCATCAGCGTCATCATGCCCGCCTACAACGAGGCGACGATGGCCGCCACGGCGGTCCACTCGGTCCTCTCCCTCGACTATCCGCAGCACGAGGTGATCGTCGTCAACGACGGGTCGACCGACGTGACTCTGGAGACATTGATCCGGGAATTCCGCCTGGAGCGGCGCGACGTCGTCGTGCGGAAGAGCCTCTCCTACCGGGGCGAGGTGCGCGGCATCTACAAGTCGGCGGCATATCCGAAGTTGACGGTCATCGACAAGGCGCACGCGGGGAAGAGCGCCGCCCTGAACTGCGCCATCAACGTATCGCGCTATCCCCTCTTCTGCTCCATCGACGCCGACTCCATCTTCCAGGAGAACGCGCTGCTTCGGGTCGTGCGACCCTTCCTCGAGGATCCGGATCGCGTCATCGCGGTCGGAGGCCAGGTGCGCGTCGCGAACGGCTGCCACGTGGAACGCGGGCGGGTGGTGGAGCCGAGGCTGCCGCAGAAGATCCTGGCCGCCTTCCAGGTTGTGGAATACCTGCGCGCGTTCGTGGCAAGCCGCCTCGGCCTCTCGGCGATGAACAACCTGCTGCTCCTTTCGGGCGTCTTCAGCCTCTTCCGCAAGGACGCGGTCATCGAGGTAGGAGGCTACCGGTCCGACATCGTCACCGAGGACATGGAGCTGGTCGTCCGCCTTCACGCCCACATGCGCGCGCAGCGTCGGCCCTACACGGTCGTCTTCCTTCCCGATCCCATCTGCTGGACCGAGGTGCCGGAGAATCTCGGAACCCTCGCCCGTCAGAGAAACCGCTGGCATCGCGGACTCATCGAGTCGCTCTGGCTCCACAAGAGCATCCTCTGGCGCCGGAATTCGGGCTCGCTCCGCTGGATCGGCATGCCCTACTACATCTTCTTCGAGTTCCTCGGCCCGATCGTGGAGCTGGTGGGATACATCCTGATCCCGATCGCCTATTTCCTCGGCTTCCTCTCCCCCGTCTGGTTCTGGGCCTTCCTCTTCCTCTCCGTGACGTCCGGGGCCTTCCTCTCCGTCTCGGCGGTGCTCCTGGAGGAGCTTTCGTTCGGCCTCTACCGGTCGTGGGGCGATTTCTCCATGATGATCGCCATCGGGATCATCGAAAATTTCTCCTACCGGCTCCTCACTCTCTTCTTCCGCCTGGGCGCGGTCCTAGATATGATTTTGGGACGCGGCGGCTGGGGAAAACAGGAGCGGACCGGATTCGGGCGCACCCGGTCTTAAACTCCGTAACTCCCAGCGGCCAAACGATTATCCGGCCGGAGGGAGTCCCGTCTTGCGCCTGCTCAGGGTTGCCCTTGGAGTTCTGCTCTTCATGGGGTCGACCTACGCTCACGCGGCACCCCCCATCCAGAGCTGGAACGAGATCGCGGCGCGGCGCGGAGCGCTGGCCGCATCGAGGCTCCGCAGCGCCCTCGCCGCCACGAAGCCGCTCGGCGTCGACCAGGCTGCCCAAACGCGCCTCAACGGCGTCTCCCACTTCAAGGCGCTCGTCATCCTCGTCCAGTTCTCGGACCACCCCGCCGACACGCTGAATCACTCGCCCGCCGACTACGACACGCTCCTCTTCAGCGTGGGGACGCGGCCCACGGGAAGCATGCGCGACTACTACCGCGAGGTCTCACGCGGCGCCTTCGATATCTCGGGCGTCGTGACGCGGTGGTACACGGCGCCCCGCACGTACGCGCAGTACACCTCGAGCGCCGGCGGTTTCGGTGGCGCGCCGTTCAACGCGCAGCAGATGGCGGCCGACGCGATCTTCATGGCCGACGCGGACTTGGATCTCACGCAATTCGACAACGACGGGCCGGACGGCGTGCCGAACTCCGGGGACGACGACGGGATCATCGACGGGCTCTTCATCGTGCACGCCGGCCCCGGGGGGGAGGAGACGGCCGACCTCAATGACGTCTGGTCCCACAAGTGGAACCTTCCGAGTCCCTACGTCTCCGCCGACGGGGTCACGGTGTATCCCTACACGACGGAGCCCGAGGAGTGGGCGGGGAACGCCCTCAACACGACGGCGGGACAACTCATCACGATCGGGGTCTTCTGCCACGAGTACGGCCACGTGCTGGGCCTCCCCGACCTGTACGACACCTCCAACTCGTCCAACGCGAACGAGGGAGTCGGCGAGTGGGACATCATGGGCTCCGGCGTCTACAACCACCTCCCCGGCCAGTCACTCGGGACGACACCGTGCCACTTCTCGGCCTGGTCGCTCGCGCGCCTCGGCTGGGTGACACCGACGTGGGTGCTGCAGGATTCCCTCTCCGTCGCGATTCCTCCGGTGGAGACATCCGCCCAAGTGTTCAGGCTCTGGACCAACGGCCAGGAGGATTCCGAGTACTTCCTGATCGAGAACCGGCAGCCGATCGGATTCGACGCGGCGCTCGTCCGCTCGTCGAACGAGTCGGGGAACGGCGCCTCGCATGGTCTCCTCATCTACCACGTGGATGAGGCCGTCATCGGGCAGTCCGTCCCCGATCGGAAGATGCTCGACGTCGAGGAGGGAGGCGGATCGCGGATCCCGTCCGGATTCCTGGGCGAGCAGAACCTAGACCTCGGGTCGGGACAGCCGGCCGCTCAGGTCACCTGCGGCGGAACGCCCAACATCACGGGGAACCGCGGGGATCGCTACGACCCCTGGCCGGGCGCCGGGAATCGGTTCGACTTCGACGGGCTCTCCTGTCCCAACAGCGTCCGGGATTGCGGGAAGCTCGACACGCAGGTCGCCGTCCGGAACATCGCCGAGACGAGCGGCACGATCACGGCCGATCTCCTCGTCACCGGACTCACGATCCGTCGCGATCCGCCCGTGATCGACGATTCCCCGACGAACGGCACGCCGAACAACGGCAACGGGCTCCTGGAGAGCGGCGAGACCGTGCTGGTTCGCTTCCCGATCACGAATCTCGGAAGCGCGCCGACCGGCCCTCTGGTGGGACACGCCCGATCGCTGGAGTCCTACCTCACCCTCTACTCCGACTCCATCAACTACGCCTCCCTCGCGCCCGGCCAGACCGATTCCGCCGCCGTCATCTTCGCCGACGTGAACCTCGCGCCCGATCCCGGGAGTTCCATGGTGTCGTTCCAGCTTCGTGGGGCCTTCAGCCAGATCCTGGCCGACAGCTTCCTGATGATGATCGGCGCCAACACCGGCATCTGCGAGAACTTCGAGGGAACGTCGGCGCACTGGTACGGCGTGGCGATCGGGTGCGACGGCGTGAACGAGTGGCATCGCGAGCAGAGTCAGATGGGAGGGAACAACACGGGATTCGGGTCGTGGGCCTGGCGGCTCGGCCCGGTGGGTCCAATAGGCTCCTACGCCCCGTCCGAGGACGCGCGCCTCGTCAGTCCGCCCATTCGCCTTCCGAGCGCGTCGGACACGCTGCGCTTCTTCCACCGCTACGACAGCGAATTCGCCTTCGACGGACTCTGGGTGGAGATCTCCACCAACTCCGGCGTCACCTGGACGCCGCTCACGCCGGTCGGCGGGTACACCACGGGCGACCGGTACAGCGGGACGAAGGCGAGTTTCACGGAGGCAGTCTTCCCGCTCGACGGCTACTCGGGCATCGTCCAGATCGCGTTCCACTTCGTGTCGGTGCCGCCGAACGGGGGGGCCGGCTGGTGGATCGACGACATCTCGATCGACGGGACGGCCCCCTGCGCGCCGGTCAGCATCGCCATCGATCGCTTCACGGCAACGGCGGAGGAGAACGCGAGCCCGCCGCGGGTCCGCCTCGAATGGGCGCTCTCGCAGGGGACGAGCGCGACCGTCGACCTGCGGCGCTCCGTCGCCGGCCTGCCGCAGGTCTCGATCATCCGGATTCCGAGCTTCAGCGGAGAGGGGGCGGCCGAGGACGTGGACGTGGTCCCCGGCTTGAGCTACGACTATTCCCTCCACGTCGTGCGGGACGGTGTCCCCGACGTGGTGGCGGGCCCGATCCGGGTGACCGTGCCGGCCCTGGCGCCCCCTCAGGCCCCGCGCGTATTCGACTTCGCCCCAGTCCGCCCCAACCCGTTCCACCCCGAGGCGGGACTGGTCGTCTCCCTGGACCGAGACGGACCCTTCATGGTACGCATCTACAGTCCGGACGGCAGGCTCGTGCGGTCGATGCGATTCGACTCGCGGCCGGCGGGAACGCACTCGATCCGCTGGGACGGCCGCGACGCCCAGGGCCGCTTGGCGGCCGCGGGCATCTACCTCTTCGAACTGCGGTTCGGATCCCGAACCCGCGTCCAAAAGGCGGTACTTCTGCGATGAGTTCCACGACCACGCGTCTCGACGGCCCCATGGTCTACCTGGAAGTCCCCGGCCCCGAGCACCTCCCCACGATCTGGAAGGTCTATCTCGACGCGCCCGACTACTTCGAGGCCCTCATGGGAACGAAGGACTTCGACCCGGTCGCGGTGGAGATGCTCTACGAGGAAGCGATCTCGGACGAGAACCGCTTCTACTTCGGGGTCCGCCGCGTCGACACGAAGGCGCTGATCGGGACGCTCGAGGTGGAGGTGGGGACGTCGGAGATTCCCGCCACCTTGAAGGGGCTGGTTCTCTCGCAGGCGGAGCGAGGCCACGGCTTTGGACGCGCGGCGCTGGAGCTGGTGGAGCGGTTTCTGGCGGACGAGTACGGCGTGGGAGCGCTGGCCGCGGAAGTGCCTCCGGGCCTGGACGACGGGGAACGTTTCCTGGAGGCGATGGGCTTCCGCGAACGCCGCCTCAAGACGGGCGACGTCCGCTGGATCAAGCGGCTCGATTCGGAGTAGCGTTTCGCGCCACCATCGCGCGGTTCACGCGGGAGACCAGCTCCTCGAGATCGAACGGCTTGCTCACGACGAAGTTCACGCCATGCGACTGGACCATCTCCTCGCTGATGCTTGCGCCCCAGCCGGTGACGAGACCAAGCACCACCGAGGGCGACCCTTCCTTCCGCACCACCTGCGCCACGCCCCAGCCGCTCACGTCGGCCATGCCGAGGTCGGTCAGGACCACGTCGTAGGGCTGCTCCCGGAAGCGCTCGATCCCCTCGGCGCCCGACGTGGCCGCCGTCACCCGGTGCCCGGCGCGCTCCAGCGCGTCGCGTAGCACCCCGAGTAGCTCCGCTTCGTCGTCCACGACGAGGACCCGCGCCTGGTACGGCGCCTGCACGCGGACCGGCGAGTGCGCGGCCGGACCGGCCAGCTGGGTGGCGGGGAAGCGCATCCGGATGGTCGTCCCCTCCCCGGGCGCCGTCTCCACCTCCACCGTGCCGCGATGCCGCGAGACGATGCCGTAGACCATCGAGAGCCCCAGCCCCGTTCCCGCCATCCCTTTCGTCGTGAAGAAAGGCTCGAACATCCGGCTCTTCACGTCCTCGTTCATGCCGATCCCGTCGTCGATGACCTCGAGGATCGCCTCGTCCCCCTCGACGCGGTTTCGGATGGCGATGACGCCTCCCCGTGGAAGGGCGTCGACCGAGTTGAAGATGAGGTTCGTGAGGGCTTCGCGGATCTCGGCGCGCGAGCCGAGGATGGGACGGGAGTCGACGACCTCGACGCGCACGTCCACCTTCACGCCGCGTCGCTGCGCGTCGTTGCTCCACCTGCCGCGCGTGATTTCCACGACTTCCTCGGCCACGCTCGGCAGGTCGAGCGGCTCGTGCGTGCGGTCCTCGCGCACGCGCGTGAATTGCTGGATTCTGCGCACCGCCTCGCCGCCGTCCATGGCGGCCTGCCGAATGACGTTCAACCCGGCCGAGATCTCCTGATCCTGCGACTTCATGAGAAGGAGCTGCGTCCGTCCCAGGATGATGCCCAGATTGTTGTTGAAGTCGTGCGCCACGCCGGCCGCCAGCTCGCCCAGGGCGCGGAGCTTCTCGCCGCGGACGAGCCGATCTTGGAGGTCGCGCAACGTGGAGACGTCCGAGAGGAGGATCATGCTGGCCGGCTCGTTCTGGAAGACGAGCGGCGCCACCTGAAGCTCGGCGTGGACGCTCCGGCCCCCGGCGTGCTGGATCTCGACGGGGATCTGGCTTCCCTCCGCCTCGGCCCCGTGGAGCGCGATGCGAACCTGCGAGCGGGCTTCGGGCGCGAAGAGGGAGCCGACATCGAATTCGGGCGTCTTCAGCTCGCTCGCGTCGCGCCCCGTCATCCGCTCGAGCGCGGGGTTCGTGAAGACGATCCGGCCGGCCTGGAGAATGGCGATCCCCTGCGGCGCGCTCTCCACGAGGACCCGGTACTTGGCTTCCGACTCCACGAGGGCCCGCGTGCGGGCCTCGACAGTCGCTTCCAGCGTCTGATTGAGACGAGCGAGATTCTCGCGGCTCGCCAGGATCACGGCCTGCTGCCGCTGCACCTCGCCGGCCATGTGGTCGAAGTGCCACGCGAGGGTCTCCAACTCGTCCCCCGAATTGAGGTCGACGCGCTGAGAGTAGTCGCCTGTCGCGATCGCGCGGGTGGCGGTCACGAGCCGCTGGATGGGGCGTGTGATGCCGCCGGCCGCCGCTCGAGCCGCGAGGAGGCAGAGAACAGCCGCGAGGAAGCCGGCCAGGATCAGGTTCCAGGTTAGCGACGCGACTTCCCGGTCGACGCCCTCCATGGAGAGGGCGATCCGGACCGTCCCCCATTTCACGGCGTAGCCCTGGACGTAGACGGGAAGGAAGATTTCGAGGAGACGCGCCTCGCCGGGGCGCTGCGGAAGGAGGAAGCGCCAGCGCTCCTCGCGCGTCGCGTGGGCGAAGAAGTCGGCGGCGTCGGTCGGCGGATTGCCGAACGAGTTATCGCTCCGGCTGTCCGCCGCGATCATCCCTTCCTTGTCGTAGATGACGACGTACGCGATCTCGCTCCCCTCCTGAGACCGGCTGGCGGCCTGGTTGAGCGCGACGTAGTTGTAGGAGAGGAGGGACGGCGTGGAGAGCCAGGCGATGTTTCGCGCGACGGCGATTCCCCGCTTCCGGGTCTCGCGCTGGAGCGAGTCCGACTCGCTTCGGACGAGGAAGGTCACCGCCGCCGCCACGAGAACGACGACGACGACCGCGAAGGTCAGGAATATCCGCGCCTGGAGCCCGCGCCAGAACGGAATCGGGCGCTCAGCGGGATGCGTCGCGGCGGTCCCGGCCATCCCTGGGCTCCGTGAGGTGGAGCTTCTCCATGGCGAGCGTCGAGATCCCGAGCGGATTCATCTCGAGTCCCACCACGTTGTCCCTCATGCCGATGAAACTGACCGTCGAGTAGAGCGGCACGAACGGGGCGTCGCGAAGGATCGCCTCCTCCGCGTCGCGATAGAGCGCGTTCCGACGGTCGCCGTCCAGCGTGGAGCGCGCCGCGTCGAGGAGCGAATCGACCGCCGGCGAGTGGTAGCGGAAGTAGTTCGTCGTGCTGGTCGAATAGGCAAGGCTCCGGAGGAACGTTTCCGGATCGGGAATGTCGGCGATCCAGGAGAGACCGAAGAGCGCGGCCGATCGTTGCGTGATCACCTTGTCGAGGACGGCCCACGACTCGTAGCGAACCGTGACCTCGATCCCCGCCTCCGCCAGGGAACGGACCATGACCGAGTCGACGAGGCGGAGGTTCGTGCTCGCCATGCCCTTCACGAGCGTGAGCGGAGGGAGCGGATGTTGCGGGCCGTAGCCAGCCTCCGCGAGAAGTGCCTTCGCCGCGGCCACGCTTCGAGACCGCACCTTGTTCGCTGGGCTGTAGCCCGGGACGCCGGCCGGCAGGATCCCCTGCGCGAGTGTCTTCCCTTCGGGCCTCGCGTCGAGCATTCCCTGCCGGTCGACGGCGAGCGCGAACGCCCGGCGGACGCGCACGTCGTCGAAGGGAGGGAGGGACGCGTTCAGCCCGATGAACGAAAGGCTCAGGTCCTGCCAGCGGAGGACGGCGAGGCCGGAATGCGCGCGGAACTCCTCGATCCGGTTGCTCGGCAGGAGGCTCAGCGTGGCGCGCCCCTCGAGGAGGGCGTCGGCCCCGGCCTCGAGGACATCGCCGGGAGGCGCGATGAAGAGAAGGCTGTCCAGGCTGGGCCGCCCCATGAAGTAGTCGTCGTTCGCGGCGAGGGCCACGGCGTGATCGGGCTCCACGCGGACGAATCGGAACGGCCCCGTGCCGACCGGCGTCGACTCGAGCGCCCGCGGCCCGCCCTTCTCCAGCACCTCGCGTGGAACGACGCTCGTCTGATCGAGCGCCAGCGCGTAGAGGAGCGAAGAGTAGGGGCGACTCAGAGTGATTTCGAGTTGATAGCGGTCGAGGGCGCGAATGCCGTGGATCGAAGCCGACTTCCCGTTCAGGAACTCCGGCACGCCGTCGATCGCGTCTAGATAGTTCGCGGCGAGCCCCTCGGAGCGAAACGGCTCCTGGAAGACGCGCGTGAGGCTGAAGACAAAGTCCTCTGCGGTGACTTCCCTTCCGTTGTGGAAGCGGACGCCGGGCCGAACGTGGAAGACGTATCGGAGCCCGTTCTTGGAGATCGTCCAGCTCTCGGCGAGCTGGGGCGTGGGCTCCAGGTCGGAGGTCATCCCGACGAGAGGGCTGTAGAGCTGGGCGACGACCTCGGACGAGTAGGAGTCCGCCGCATGGGCCGGATCGAGCGTGTGCGGAAATTCCTGATAGAAGCGGAAGACGTTCGGCCCGGGCCGCAGCGTCGGCGCGACGGAGGGGCTCGGCACCGAGCTCGGCCGACTCACGTCGGCGGGCGCACCCGATCGGTGGCGGAGAACGCTCGGCAGAGCGACCGCGGCCAAAAGGAGCAAGACCGCGCCGAGCGCGACGGCCCTGCCACCCCACTTTTCCCAGAAGGCGCCCATCTTGATCATGAATCGGAAGATGGGGGTCGCAACTTCAGTTGAAACTATGAATTGGGGAGCGGGCGAAAGGGAGCGTTCGTGGCGCTAATTGATTGCAGATCAGTAGGTTGGCGATTAACCGGAAGTCTATTCCGGTTCCCGCCAGCGGCGCTCCCGCTTCACGGCGCCGCGGTGTTTCTTCGTCTCGATTCGGGCGGTTCGGGACGACGCGGTGGCCTTCGTCGGACGCCTGACTCGCCGGGGCGCGAGCGCCGCCGCCACGAGCGCCCGAAGTCGTTCCACGGCCGCATTTCGGTTCCTCGGCTGGGATCGGAAGCGCTGCGAGACGACCCGGATCGTTCCGTCCGCCGCGAGGCGCGACGCCAGGGCCGCGCGAAGGGTGGCCTTCGCCTCGGCCGAGAGCGCCGAGGCCTCGAGGTCCCAGAGCGCCTCGACGCGCGTCTCCACCTTGTTCACGTTCTGGCCGCCGGGGCCGCCGGATCTCGACGTGCGGAACCGGATCTCGCGGAGCGGGACCGTAACGCGCGGGGTGGACATGGTCAGGCGAGGAGCGCGGGGAGCTCGCGCTGAATGGGAGCCGTGGTGACGACGGCCTTGCCGCCGTCGATCAGGAGATTCACCTCGCTGCGCACGCCGAAGTCGTCGAGATAGATCCCCGGCTCCACCGAGACGAGGGTTCCGTCGAGGAGGCGGCGGTCGTCGTGCGTTTCGAGATTGTCGAGGTGAACGCCGTTCGCGTGCACCTCCTCGCCGATGGAATGTCCCGTGCGGTGAAGGAAGCGGTCGCCGTAGCCGCACGCGCGGACGACGGCGCGCGCCGCGTCGTCCACGTCGCAGCCGCGGATGGCCTTCCCCGCGGCGAGCGCCGCCTCAACGGCCGCGACGGCGGCGTCCCGCGCGTCGCGGACGATGCCGAAGATCTCGCGATGCCGCGCCGGCGCGGAGGCGCCGACGAAGGCGACCTGGGTGTAGTCGGCGTAAACGGCGCCCGGCCGCTTCGCCTTGCACCAGGCATCGACGAGAAGGAAGTCTCCCTCTCGAATCGGCGCGTCGGTGGCGGGATTCGTGTCGAAGTGAGGATCCCCCGAATGGGCGTTCAGCGCCACCGTCGGCGCGTCGACGGACATCATCCCCTCGGCGTCGTATCGCTCCACGATCCAGCGCTGGAGCGCCGTCTCCGTGAGCGGCCTCCCCGCCCGCACCGCGTCGCGCACGCGGGCGAACGCCGCGTCGAAGATCCCGTGGAGGATTCGCCCCGTGGCCACGTGGTCTCGACGCGCCTCCTGGGAGAGCACGCCGCCGAAGCGCTGCGCCAGATTCGCCGAGGAGACGACCTGCGCCCCCGCGGCGCGCACGAGTTCGACCGTTCCCGCGTCGACGCGCGAAACGTACGGAAGCCGGGCGAGCGGCGAGTACTCCATGGCGATCGAAGGGGCGAATCCGCCCGAGGTGCCGAGCGAGGCGACGGTGGTCCCGACGGCCTCCGCGATGGCCCGGCCGAGCTCCGCCCACTCGAGGTAGACGGTCGTCTCGCCTGGATAAGGGTCGAGGGCGCGCGGCTCGATGCGATGAACGATGCGGCGCGGCATCCCCCGCGCGGGGACGAGATAGAACCAGCGGCGCGACGTCTTCCCGCGATGCGGCAGTCGGTCGAAACCGAGCACGGCGGGCGCGATCGGATTCGAGCCGTGAAAATCGTAGAGGAGCCAGGCGCCGATCCCTTCCTCGAGCAGCGCGGCCTGGATGGCCTCGACGCGGGCACGAGCCCGCTCCGGGGTGTCGGGAGCCTCGAGTCTGTCCGCGGAAAAGGGGGCGGTCCCGCTCACGCCTCGTCCTCGCCGTGGAGTCTCCCCGCGATCGCCTTCCGGAGATCGGGGAGCCCTTCGCGCGTCATGGCCGAGACGAAGATCGCACCGGGGTGCTGCGCGCGGAGCCCCAGGAGCGTCACCTCGTCGTGGAGCACGTCGATCTTGTTGAAGACGAGTAGCCGAGGTCGCTGAAGGGCATCCAGTTTCTCGAGCACGGTGTGGACCGCCTCGATGTGGGCGTCGATGTCGGGCTCGGTCGCGTCGACGACGTGGAGGAGGAGATCGGCCTCGGTCACCTCCTCGAGCGTGGCGCGGAATGAGGCCACGAGATGCGCGGGGAGCTTCCGGATGAAGCCGACCGTGTCGGTGAGGAGAACCCGCACGCGCCCCTCGGCGCCGATGGCGCGCGTCGTGGGATCGAGCGTGGCGAAGAGCTGGTTCTCGACGTAGACGTTGGCTCGCGCGACGGCGTTGAAGAGGGTCGACTTTCCCGCGTTCGTGTAGCCGACGAGCGAAACCTTGAAGCAATCCTTCCGCCCCTTCCTCTGCACGCGGCGCTCGCGGACCACTCCCTCGAGGTCGCGCTTCAGCCGGGCGATCCGCTCGCGAATGCGGCGGCGGTCGACTTCGAGCTGCGTCTCGCCGGGGCCGCGCGTTCCGATTCCGCCGCCGAGGCGGCCGAGGTGCTCCCACATGCGCGTGAGGCGAGGCAGGAGGTACTCGAGCTGCGCCAGCTCCACTTGGAGTCGAGCCTCGCGCGTCCGCGCCCGGCGGGCGAAGATGTCGAGGATGAGGCCGCTCCGGTCGACCACACGCATCCCGAGTTCCTTCTCGAGATTCTTGTGCTGGGCGGGCGAGAGATCGTCGTCGAGGAGGAGGAGCCCGGCCCGCTCTTCCGTCGCCAGTTCCTGAATCTCTTCGATCTTTCCCTTGCTGAGAAACGTCGACGCGCGTACCGGGCCGCGGCGCTGTACCACCTGGCCGCGGACTCGGGCCCCGGCGGTCTCCGCCAGGAGCTTCAGCTCGGCGAGCGTGGCGGAATCGATGGCCCCGCGCGTGACGCGACCCGCGAGGATGGCGCGTTCGGGATCCCCCGCCGGACGTTTGGCGTCGCTCAGCTGGATGTGCCCAGTGATGGCGTCCGCTTCGTGGCTATGACGCGGGCGCGACTTCGAGCCCGTACGGGATGTGTTCCGCGAGGTTTTCAAAGGTACCGTCCGGCTTGGCGTAGACCACGTCTTCGATCCGAACGCCGAGGCCACGAGAGGGGTAGTAGAGCCCGGGCTCGAGCGTGAAGAGAGAGCCAGGCTCGAGACGATCGGGATTGGTCGGCGGACCGCCGAGATTGGGGCGCTCGTGCACCTCGAGGCCGATGCCGTGGCCGAGGCCGTGCACGTACCCCTCCTCGATGCGGTCATTCTGCCGGATGGTCGGGTGCCCGTGCTTCTCGAAGAAGTCGCATAGCCGGTCCTGGTACGAGCGGGCCCGCGCCCCCGATTCCAGCGCCCCGTACGCGTCGCGGAGCGAGTCGAGCACGCAGTCGTAGACCGCGCGCAGCTCGGGGGTCGCGCGCCCGACGCAGTAGGTGCGCGTCACGTCGAAGAAGTACCCGCCCGCGGGCTGGGCCGGGAAGAGGTCGATCACGATCGGCGCGCCCTCGAGGAGGACGTCGTCGTCGTTTCCGTGGTTGTGCGGCACGCCGGCGTCGCGTCCCTGGGCGACGATGTTTCCGTCCGGCTCCTCGAGTCCCGCCTCGAAGAAGACACGTCGGATCTCGCGGCGGAGCCGGCCGACGGTCACCCAGCCTTCGGCGTCGCGCAGACGGCCGTTCTGCAAGCGCCCCTTTCCGATCGCCTCGCGAACGCGCGCGTAGGCCACTCCGCAGACGGCGCCCACCTTTCGCACTTCGGCGACCTCTCGCTCCTCCTTGCAGAGCCGCGCCTGGACGAAGAGCCGCGGGTCGCCGTCCTCCACGATCTCGAGATCGGGCCGCCGCGCGCGCAGCCGGCCGAGGATTTCATGGTAGCGGCCGATCGGGCCGATGCCGTCGACGAGGATGCGCCCCGTCACGCCGAGATCGCGCAGGACCTCGTCCAGGAATCTCGCCTCGGCGGCCGTGGGCGTCGCCTCCTCCGTGGCGATCTTCCGGTACCCCCGCTGTCCGTAGTCGCTCAGTTCGAACCCCGTGGCCGCCGCGCCGTCGCGCTCCATGGAGGCGTGGACCAGATGGGGCTTCGCGCCGGGGCGAAGCACGAGCACGCCTCCGGTGAGACCCACGCCCGGGCCGACGAGGAAGGAGAAGGTCGGGTTCGGATGCTCGGTTTTCAAGATGACGGCGGCCGAAAGATCGCGTTCCTTCAGGAGCGCGTCGACGTCAGAGCGCATGCGGTTTCCTCCGGATCGTGGTGGGGACGGCTATCGCGTGCGGGCCCCTTCGCGCGCTCACGTGCGGAAGAGAACCTGCTCGTTCGAGAAGAGGCGGATGGCCACGACGATCATGACCGCGGCGAGTAAACTGCTCGACCCGATGGCGGCGAAAGCGTGCGAGGCCTGCACCGTGTCGGTGAGGATCTCGCGCTGGAGGAGCGCCGTGTTCAGGATCGGAATGAAGAAGTGCTTCATGGGGACGGACTGCCCCTGGGAGAAGGAACTGAGCCCCAGGAAGACCGAGGCCATGTAGACGTACGTGGCGTAGGTCTGTCCCTCGCGCATGCTCCGCGCGAAGCAGCCGATGGCCACGAGGATCGCGCTGAGAAAGATGGCCGCCGGCAGGAGCGTCACGAAGAGAAGCACCAGCTTCGCCGGGCCGATCGAGAGCTCGAGCGACTGGCTCTGCATCGCCGAGATGTGGCTTGCCAGGATCCCGAAGGAGATCCAGAGCCCGAGAATGCCGGTGACCGCGCCGGTGAGCGACGCGGCCAGCACCGCCATCACCTTTCCGAGCACGAGTTCCCCGCGCGTCGCCGCGCTCGCGAGAATCGTTTCGAGCGTGCTCCGCTCCTTCTCCCCCGTCGTGGCGTCGACGGCGGTCTGCATCGCCCCCGCGGCCACCATGAAGATGAGGAGATAGGGGATCATGAGGGCCGCGACGTATCGCCCAACCTCCTTCTTCGAGGAGATATCCTTCTGCTCCACGGAGAGCGCCGGAGGCGCGTCAGCCGTGGCGCCTCGGCTCTTCGCCCACTGGAGCGTGAGGGCCTGGCGGATCTCGTCGAGGACCGGGCTCAACCGTTTCGCCGTCTCGGAGGACTTGTTGTCGGCGTCCTTGTAGCGGAGCTCCACTTTCACGCTGTCCCCGCGGGCGATGAGTCCCGCGAGGTCGGGCGGAACGACGAGGAGCGCCTGGACGTTCGCGTCGTCGAAATTCGCCGGTTCCTTCTCGAGCGACACGACGGTCACGCCCTCCACGGCGCGCACCTTCTCGGCCGCGGCCGGCAATTGCGCCGAACCGACGATGCCGACCTGCACCGCGAACGTCTTGGCCTCGTCGCTGTTCTTCTGCTGGATGTAGGCCATGAGCATGAGGAGCGCGGGGTAGAGCAGGAACGGGAAGACGAAGATGGCGAAGATCGTCCGTCCGTCGCGGAGCGTGTCGGTGACCTCCTTGCGGAAGACGGCGAGTGTCTTAGACGTCATCGGTCTCTCCCTTCACGACCTCGACGAAGACGTCCTCGAGGCTTCCCGAACCGTTTCCGGCGCCGAGCTCCGCCAGCGTTCCCTGTCTCAGGATCGAACCCTTCTCGATGATGGCGATCTCGTCGCAGATGCGCTCGGCCTCGGTCATGATGTGGGTGGAGAAGATGACGGTTCTTCCCTTCTTCTTGAGATCGAGCACGAGGGCGAGAACCTCCCGCGCGCCGAAGACGTCGAGCCCGGATGTCGGTTCGTCGAAGATGAGGACCTCGGGATCGTGGAAGACGACCCGCGCGATCGAGAGCCGCTGCTTCATGCCGGTCGACATCTTCCCGATGCGCTTATCGAGAAGGTCCTTGAGCCCGAAGGGGCCGGTCAGCTCCTCGGTGCGCGCCGGGATCTTGGCGGTGTCCATTCCCGCGAGCGTTCCGAAATAGGCGAGGAGCTCGCGTCCGGTGAGCCGGTCGTAGAGCTTCGTGTCGCCGGAGAGATAGCCGATCCGGCGTCGGACCTCGGCCGGCTTCTCGATGATGTCGAAGCCCGCCACCTTGGCTGTGCCTGCCGACGGCGAGAGGATCGTCGCGAGCATGCGCAGCGTCGTCGTCTTCCCGGCGCCGTTTCGCCCGAGGAGACCGAAGACCTGGCCCGGCCTGCAGACGAAGGAAACGTCCTTCACGGCGGGGATGTCCCCCTTCTTCCGATCGTGGAAGGTCTTCCGTAGCCCCTGGACTTCGATCAAGGAGATCTCCCTTGGTGGTGAGCGTCGCCTGCGAAATCGGATGCGAGCAAAGAGCACCCAGTCTAGGAACCGGGGGGGAGGGTGTCAACGCGGGTCGGAATCTCGGCTTGCTGCTTGGCGTCTAAATCGTTACATTCTAGGCATGGTGCGTAGGGGCGCGCCTATAATCGGTTCTGTCGTAACTACTTGCGAAGGAGTTCACGCTAATGTCCCAGGCCGTTACCGAAGTCACCGACAGCACGTTCGACGCCGAGGTGCTGCAGTCCAAGGTCCCCGTGCTCGTCGATTTCTGGGCCACCTGGTGCGGCCCCTGCCGCATGATCGCCCCCATCGTCGAAGAGCTGGCGAAGCAGTACGAGGGGAAGCTGAAGTTCACGAAAGTCGACGTCGACAACAACACGCGCATCGCGACGAAGTACGACATCCGCAGCATCCCCAGCCTCTACATCTTCAAGGGCGGAGAGGTCGTGGAGCAGATCATCGGCGCCGTGCCGAAGAGCAAGTTGACGACGGTGCTGGACGGAGTCCTGGCGTAGCGCAGGTCGTCTCGCGAAATACGATGAGGGGCCGGACGTGGCGACGCGTCCGGCCCTTCGTGCGTTAGGAGCCGTCGCCTCTCAGACCGCGGACTCCTTGCAGATCGGGCGGCAGGCGCAAATGGAACAGCGGCGGGCATCGGGGCGAGCGTCGAAGGCGCCCGACCTGATGGCGGCGGCGATCTCTTCGATCTTCGCGCGCGCCTTGGCGATGCGCTCTTCGTCGCACGAGGAAGCGCCGGTCGTCCCGGTCAAGACGTAGCGGAGTTCTAGGCGGTCGGGGAGCCGTCCGGTTAGCTCCCGGTAGGCGAGCGCATAGACCGAGAGTTGGAGGCTCTTTTTCGAGGCTTCGTCGGCCTTCTCCTCGTCGTCCTTCTCCGACGTCTTGTAGTCGACGAGGGCGACGCGGTCGGGGCCCTCGTCGACCCGGTCCATGCTCCCCGTGATGACGACGTCCTCCAGTTTCACGCGGAAGTGCCGCTCCACGGCCACGGCGGCGGGGCCCGCTTCAATTTCCCTCGCGCGAAACGCCTGAAGCGCCTCGACGCCCTGCTGAAAGCGCTGCTTCTCGTGCTCCTCGTTCCGGTAGCCCTCGCTCCGCCAGACCGAGCGGAAGACGTCGATCAGCTCGGCCTCGGAGATCACGTCGCCCTCTAGCCGCTTCTTGTGGGCGAACGCAACGGCCTGGTGGACGGCGTTGCCGAAGTTCACGCGGTGGTCGGCGGTCAGGATCGGATTCACGGCGAGCGTGTGGAGGAGCCTGTACTTGTATGGACATGTTTCGTAGTCCTCGAGCCGCTTGTAGGAGAGCTGAAGCGGTTCTCGAGGCGCGGGGCGCTCCGTCACGACCGAAGCGCTTTCCGACGGCTTCTGATCGGCGATCTCGTCCATCACGCGCCGCCGCGCGCGGGCCGGCGGCGTCTTCCCGATGTCGAACGCCTCGGCGAGGAATTGGCTCGGCTTCCGTTTCTGCTTTCCGCCGTAGTCCCGCGCGTAGGTCGTGACCAGTTCATCCTTCGCCCGCGTGAAGGCGACGTAGCAGAGGCGCCGCTCCTCCTCGCGGTGGGCGGCGGAGGGATCCTCGTCGTCACGCTCCTTCGGCAGCTCGATCCCCCGCGCCCGGTTCGCCGTCGGGAAGCGGTGGGTCGCCATCTGGACGAGGAAGACGACCGGGAACTCCAGCCCCTTCGCGCGATGGATCGTGAGGACCTGAACGACGTCGGAGGTTTCATCGATGTCGGCGACGGCCGGGTCCTCGCCGAACTCCTGCACCGCCTCGAAGTGGCGGAGGAAGAGCGCCACGCGGTCGGCCAGCGCCACCTTCTCGAACGAGCGGATGAGCGCGAAGAATTTCACGATGTTCCGCGCCCGCGCCTCGTCCGCGAACGTGCGCGCCGCCATCAGGTCCTTGAGGATGCCCCTCCGCTCGAGGTAGTGATAGAGGACCTCCCCGGTGCGCCGGCCGCGCGCGAATTCCTGGATCGCGTCGACGTCCTCGAGGAGCCGGGTCAGCCGCTCGCGGCCATCTTCCGAGATTTCCAGCGCCCCGCCTCCCGCGGCCGCGCGACGGAAGAGCGCACGGAGCGGGGCGGGTTGGCGCGAGAGCGCGTGCATCAACTTCGTGAGATCGTCTTCGGGGACCCCGTACGCCTCCGACGCCAGGAGGTAGAGAAATTCCGGACGCGAATCCTGGAATAGCGACTGGAGGAGCGAGATCAGCTCCTTGATCTCGGGGCGCTGGAAGAGACCCCGGCTCCCGGAGAAGTAGTAGGGAATCCCCCGGTCGTCGAGCGCGCGGAGGAACGGCTCGGCGTGGCGGTTGTTCCTCACGAGAATCGCCACGTCGCGAGGTCGGCGGCGCTTCTCGTGCACCGCGGCGGCGATCTCGTCGGCGACCCATGCCGCCTCGTCGGCCTCCGCCTCGAACTCCTTCCAGACCGGCTCGATGCCATCCTTCTCGGTCTGCAGTTCCTTCGAGATGCCGTAGCGCACCTCCAGCCGCTCCTTGTTCTCCACGATGAGCCGGCGCGAGCGCGCAAGGATCTGCTTCGTGCTCCGGTAATTCCGCCGGAGGACGATCTCCTTCGTCTCTGGGTAGTGCTCGCGGAACTCGAGGATGTTCTTCAGGTGGGCGCCGCGGAAGCGGTAGATGCTCTGGTCGTCGTCGCCGACCACGACCAGATTTCGGTGCCCTTCCACGAGCCGCCGCACGATCTTGAACTGCACCGGATTCGTGTCCTGGAATTCGTCCACCAGGACGTAGCGGAACTTCTGCTGCAGGCGGCGGAGCGCCGAGGGACTCTCGGTGAAGAGACGGTGCGTCAGCGCGAGGAGATCGCCGAAGTCGAGGAAGCCGGCGCGCCAGAGGAGCGAGTCGTAGCGCTCGTACGCCTCGGCCAACTCTTCGAGCCTCGACGCATGGTCTTCCATGGCCGCGACCAGCTCGGGATCGCCGCCGCCCGTAGCGCTCGCCACCGCCGCGCGATCCGCGTGTTCCCGGGCGGCGCGTCGGATGTCGTCGGGCCACTGGGGGTCGTCCTTCGCCCGGCTGAAGAATCCGGCAAGGTCGGAGACGTAGCGAGTCGGATCTGAGAGCGGCCGGTAGTGCTTCAGGCCCAGCTCGTCGAGCCGTTCCGCCAGGAAGAGCGCTTGCGACGTGCCGTCGAGCACCGAAAAGCCGGGGGCGATCCCGATTTCGAGACCGTACTGCGCCAGGACGTTCTCGCCGAAGGCATGGAACGTTTGAATGGTGACGTCGGCGTAGCCGTAGGGAACGAGGAGGTCGACCCGCTCCTGCATCTCGGCCGCTGCTTTGTCGTTGAACGCGAGCGCGAGGATCTCCGACGGCCGGGCCCGCTTCGATTCGATGAGATGCGCGATCCGTCGCGCGATGACGGTGGTCTTCCCGGTGCCGGCGCCGGCAACGATGAGGAGCGGCCCGTCGCCATGCTCCACGGCGGCGCGCTGCTCGTCGTCGAGCGTGACTTCGCGAGCAGGCGGGGTGAGGAGATCCGGAGATTCGAGCGGGGCCGAGTCCATGCCCAAGCCTACCGCGGCACGAGGAGGAAGGCGAGCGAGACAACCGGAACGTACATGCGGCCGGACGCTACCAGAGCGCGCCGCGAAGGCACAACGGGCTTGGGAGCCCCGCGGGCGGGGTGTATCCTGCCGAGGATGGACGAGAATGAAGGGACCCCGCTCCCACCGCCACCAGCACCGGCGCCGGCCGAACCGCCAGAATCGCCCACGCCGCCGGCGCTCACCCTCGCGCCATTCGTGCCGTCCGCGCCGCTCCTGCCGCCGGTCGGCGAATTTCTGTGGCAAGTTCTCGCACTCGGACGGAAGTCGATCCTCCCCGCACTCCCGGTCCTCGTGCTTCTCTATTTCTACCGGTTCGGGATGGGGCTCTATCTCGTCTTCGCGGGGGGCACGACGTCGCCCCTCGGTTTCCCCGACTACCAAGCGCGCGCCGTGACGTGGATCATCACGGCGACGGCCTATCTTCCGCTGCTCGTCCTCGTCTACACACCCTTCCTCCCGCTCCAGGACGGCCTCTTACGCGGGCCGAAGCGGTCCTTCGTCGAATCGGTCAAACACGTGCTCGAAATGCTCTGGCCGTACGGCGTCTCTTCGTTCCTTCAACTCCTCCTCATCGCGATTCCCGCGGTAGGGATGATCGTCGTGGCCGCGCTCGCCACCATGCCACTGACGTCGCTTCCCGATCAGGTCCGAACCCTCCTGATCTTCGTCGCCATGGTGCCCGCATTCCTCTGGATCCTGGTTGCCATGTTCCTCCTCTCCTTCGCGACGCCTCTTCTCATCCTGGACGGATGGGGCCCGGTCACGTCGATCCGCGAGAGCGTGCGGTTGGTGCGCCGCAGTTGGGGGGCGCTCTTCGGCCGGCTCTTCCTCTTCGTCGTCATCCTGATCTTCGCCGGAGTCTTTGCGTCGTTCCCTTCGGCGATCCTCAATGTCGTGACGACCGTGGCGCGGCAGAAGATGGTCGCGGTGGACATCGCCCGCGTCGCCTGGGACAGCCTGGTGAGCACGGCGCTCTTCCCCTTCACGATCGCGGGGCTCCTGCTCATCTACCGAACGCTCGTCCCCGGTCCGGCGGAACCGCCCCAGATTCCCATCGAGGGGCCCACGACCACCACGACGAGTCCCTACCAGTTCGAGTAGGGGGCAGGCCGGCCGATGACGACTGATGGACTCGGATCCGCTTCCGGCCACTCCCACTCGAAACTGCGTCCCGCCGTCGTTCATCACGACGGCTATTACGCGGACATCGGGATGCACGTCTTCCCGATGCGGAAGTATCGGCTCGTGCGCGAGGAGATCATTCGCCGCGGTCTCGTGCGCGACGAGGAGATCCTCGCCCCCACGCCGGCTACGCTGGAGCAGGTCCGCCGCGTGCACGACCATAACTACGTCGAGAAGCTCCTCGAGGGTCGCCTCTCGGCGCTCGATGAGGCGGTCCTGGAACTCCCCTATTCGAAGCAGCTGGTGGACGCGTCGTTGCTCTGTGCGGGCGGGAGCATCCTGGCGGCGAGGCTGGCGATGGACCGAGGAATGGCGATCCACATCGGCGGCGGCCTCCATCACGCGTTTCCCGACCACGGCGAGGGATTCTGCATGCTGAACGACGTGGCGATCGCGCTCCGCGACATGGTCGCGATGCGACGGATCCGCCGCGCCGCCGTCATCGACGTCGACGTGCATCAGGGAAACGGGACGGCGGCGGTGTTCCGGGACGATCCTTCCGTATTCACCTTCTCGATCCACGAGCAGGACAACTATCCGGCCATCAAGCCGCCAAGCGATCTCGACGTCGGTCTTCAAACCTATGCCGGGGGCGAGGAATACCTCGCGGCGCTCCGGCACCACGTGCCGCGCATCCTCGACCGAGGGGAGCCCGAGCTCGTGGCCTACGTGGCGGGGGCCGATCCCTTCGAGGAGGATCAACTGGGGCGTCTGAAGCTGACCCGCGAGGACCTGCGGGCGCGGGACCGGCTGGTCCTGGACGCTTGCGTGGTGCGGGACATCCCGGTCTTCACGACGCTGGCCGGGGGTTATGCGCGCGACGTGAGGGACACGGTCGCCATCCACGCGGACCTGGTGGAAGAGGCGTTCCGGATCTACGGGACGCACCCCTGACGCCAAGGGTGACCCAAATCACAGAGTGAAGTGGACGGGGCGGCCTAGACTCCGCGCATGATGGCCAGGTTTTCCTCACTCGGGGCGCTCTTGCTCGCGCTGGCGTCGATAGTGGGCTGCTCCGATCTCGGCGCGCCACTGAAACCGAATCCTCAGGGTGTTGTCTCCATCTCGGCGCTCGATTTCGGCACGGTCGCCCTCAGCCAGTCGAGCGACCGCACCTTCACCCTATCCAATTCCGGCACCGGGACGCTGGCCGGGACCGTTTCGGTTTCCTGCGGCGCGTACACGATCGAGTCGGGCGGCGGCCCCTATTCGCTCGCGGGCGGAGAGTCGAGGACGATTGCCATACGCTTCGCCCCGGACACTGTCGGCGACTTCTCGTGCGAGTTGGACCTCGGTGACAAGATTCCGCCGGTCCCGCTCGCCGGTTCGGCGGCGCTGCAAAACCCCGGCGCGCGCGCCATCGTGCTACAGGACTCCATCGCCTTCGGGTCCGTGCGCCTCGGCCAATCCGTCAACCGGACATTCGAATTACTGAACGCGGGCAGGGCCCCGCTGCTCGTGAACGTCCTCTCCTCGTCGGGCGACTTCGAAGTGGTCGCCGGCGAAGGGAGCCGGGAGATCGCCGCCGGAACTTCGATCAACGTCGTCGTCTCGTTCCACCCGGCGTCCGGCGGCGCCGCCTCCGCGACGCTCGCCCTCGGACCCGCGTGTCCGAACATCGCACTGTCGGGTTTCGGGATCTCGATATCCTTCGCCGCCGAGCTCCAGCCGATTTTCAACTCTCGTTGCGGTTCCTGCCACGAGTTCGGAATGCCCCAATTCTACGACACCTACGCGAGCCTGGTGACGGACTACTCTCCATACACGCAGGGTCGCATTAAACCGTTCGATCTCGACAATTCATGGCTCTATCAGAAAATCATCGGCAACCCCGTCTGGGGCGACCGCATGCCACAAGGGGGGCCCTACTTGTCGGATCCGCAGATTGCGAAGATTCGGGAGTGGATCCTGGAAGGAGCGATGAACAATTGATCCGCGATGGGAGCGTGCTCGGCGAAGGCTCGCGCCGGGCGATCGTTATCCTGACGCTCGTGCTCGCGACCGGCGCGGAGGCTCCAGGCGTGCACGCCCTCCCCCGATACTCTGCCCGCTACGAGCAGAAGTGCGCGCTCTGTCACGTGAATCCGTCCGGCGGCGGCATGCGCACGACCTACGCGGCGCAGGATCTCGTCCCCAAGGAAATCGCCTGGTCGAGGATGAAGCCGGAGGCGATCGCCGAGATCGAAACCCATCTCGCGAAGCAGATCCTGATCGGTGCGGACCTTCGCGAAATGTACGTCGGCGGCGATATAGAGCCTGCGCACATCAACTTCTTCCAGATGCAGTCGACCCTCTATCTCGCGATCCAGCCCGATCCTCGGGTCACGCTCTACTTCGATCGGGGTCAGTCGAACAGCTACGAATCCTGGGCGCTCGGGTATCTCCTTCCCACGCTCTATGTGAAGGCGGGCCGATTCGTGCCGTCGTACGGATGGAAGTTCGACGACCACACGATGTTCGTGCGAAACGAGCTCGGTTTCATGCCGCCCGGCAACACCGACGTCGGGATCGAGGCCGGCTACTCGATCGGCTCGATCGACGTGCAGGCGGGGGTGGTGAACGGGAATCCCGGCGGCACCATGGACAGCGACACGAAGGTAGCGGACGTTGTCAACGCGGTCGGGCGGCATCGATTCGGCCCTTTCGGCGCGGCGCTCGGTGCGTCCGGCTACCACCGGCCCTCAATGGCACTCGACTACGATACCGTCGGGCTCTACGGCTATCTAACATGGGAGCGCTTCACGTGGATCGGCGAAGCGGACCTCGTCCGCCGCCAGGAAGCGGGAGGGCCGGTGGTGCAAAGCCTCGCCAGCTCCCACGAACTCTCGTACCTGCTTCACCGCGGCCTCGCACTCAAGGCGACCTACGACTTCTTCGACCCCGACCGCGATCTCGCGTCGGGAGCAAAGTCGAGATGGGGCGGCGGCGCGTATTTCATGCCGTTCGCGTACCTGACGTTGGAAGGCCTCGTGCGGCGAGTCGACTACACGAATGGTCTGGCCTACGCGGACCAGGACTACACCGAGACCCTGCTGCAACTCCACGCACTCTATTGACCGCAGCGTGAGATTCGGAGACGCCATGAAGAACGCATTCGCCGCGACGGTGTTGACCGTCTCGCTCCTCGCCCCCACGTCAGGCGCGTGCGGCGATTACGCCGTCCGTCCCGGCAAGGAGTGCAGGGTGATCTTCACATCGAAGGCCGCCATGGAGAAGTTCGAGGGAAAGACCGACCGGCTGGAGGGAAATATCTCGGTGGACCCCGCGGCGCTGGGCGACTCCGCGACCTTTCATTTCGAGGTCGACGTCGCAAGCCTCGACACGGGCATCAAGATGCGGAACCAGCACATGCGAGAGAATCATCTCGAGACCACGAAATTTCCCAAGGCGATCTTCGACGGTGGGAGCTTGCACGCGGCGTCCGGGGTTCGCCTGGGGGCCGGAAAACCGGAATCACTGCAGGTCGAGGGGACCTTCACGCTGCACGGTGTGAGCCGGCGAATTCGGATCGCGGTCGAGGTCACGGTGCGTCTCGACCCGGCGCCGGGCAGGATCAACTTCAGCACGGAGTTTCCGGTGGCGCTCGCGGACTACGCGATCAGCCGGCCCCAGTTCCTGTTCCTGAAACTGGCGGAGGTGCAGACCGTCCGCGTGAGCGGCACGGCCCACGCCGTCAGTCGTTGAGCTTGACCAGCCGCTGGCCCGCGCGCAGGCCGTTCGCGACGATCCGCGTGAAATAAACCCCCGCTCCCGTGCGCCGGCCGTCGCCGTCGGTCCCGTCCCACGTGACGGAGTGATGCCCCGCGGGCAACCACCCGTTCACCAGCCGCTTCACCATCCGCCCCTGGATGTCGTAGACCTCGACCGTCGTCCCTCCGCCGGACGGAAGCTCGAGCGAAATCACCGTGGAGGGATGGAACGGATTCGGCGCGCTCCTCACGCGGAACGCCGGCGCCACCGGCGTTTCCCCAACGGCGGTGAGGCGCGGCAGCCAGCCCATGTCCTCGAAGACTTCGCGCGTCATGTCGACGCTGTCGTGGAGACCGTCGTTGATGTTCGGCTCCATGAGGAGATCGGGACTCGCTCCGACGTCGAAGTGGGAGAGCGACGACCCCGGCTCCACGGGGTACGGCGCGTATAGGAGCACCTGGCCGTCTGGATGAGCGCCGGCGAACACGGTCGCGCTCCGGCGGAGGATGGCCGGGACGGGGCCGCTGAAGAGGTCGAGGCGGATCATGTCGCCCTGGTCCCGCGAGATCATCACCGACGGGATCGTGATAGAGGGTCCCGAGCCGGCCATCGGGAACGGCGACCCCGCCACGTTGTTCACCACGAGGGCCGCCACCGCGCCGGCCGCCTGCGCCGCCGCGACCTTGCTGACATTGCTGCAACCGCCCCCCCGATCGATGAAGGCGATTTTCCCCACGAGCGCTGGGCCGTTCAGGATCGGCTGGCAGGCGTCGGTCGTCGTGCCCGAACCGTCGTAGACGTCGACGATGTCGGCCGCGATGCCGGTCTCGGTCAACGGCGGCCCGAAGAGGGACTCGGGAGTGACGTAGAGTCCGGCGGATTCGACGCCGGGAAGGACTTCGAGCTCGGTCCTCTTCACGAGGATGTTTGGCGCGCGAAACGTCGTGGCGAATCCGTCCCAGACGAGATTACCCGTATTGACCGCCGAGAACTGCCGCTGGGCGTCGCTCATCTCGTTCCAGTGGAGACCGAGCGTCTTGTCGAGCATGAATCTCGAGAAGACGTCGGGCGTGTTCGAGAGCAACTGCCCCGAGCTCGCGCTTGCGAAGGTCTGGAACCCGAGGCCGTGGCCGAGTTCGTGGAGCACGACCGGCAGGAGCTCCACGTTCGATCCCTCGTTGCCGTCGAGCCCGTAGTACCAGCCGACCGTTCCGAGGCAGGTCGAATTGTCGAGGTCGGAGTTGAAGGTCGCGTCGACGTCCTCGAGCACGCTCTGGTCCGTACCCGAGAGCTTGTTCGCGAGCGCCTGGGAGTACCAAGTGCCGGGGAACTCGGCGCCGGGGAAATCGGAGTGCGTCGACCGCGCGCCCGCACTCCCGAGCACCGCGCTCGTCGACGTGCAGAATTGCGGGTCGAACTTGGCGAGCACCTGAATCGTCACGCTGCTCGAAAGGATCGAGCCCCAGATCGCGGCGGCCTGGCTGAATACGTTCAGCCGCTGTTCGCCGCGCGTCGTGCCGGAATTGCCGCCCACAGGCGAGACCGGCGTGGGGTCATTGAAGCCTTCGCCGGCGCCATCGTTGTTGACGATCGTGATGGTGGCCGCGCGCGAGGACTGAGCCGCCGAGGCGGTGAGAAGAAGCGCGGCCAGGAGAATCAGGGAACGGCGGCTCGAAGTCGTCATGGCTCAGCGGCCCTCCGTGGAGGGTACCGAAGCCGCCGGCGGTGCCGCGTCGCCCGCGGGGGCCGCGTCGCCCGCGGGGGCCGGCACGGTTCCCAACTCTTCCGGCCGGACGCAGCGTTCGACCTTCCGGCCATCGGGCGTGAGCTCGAGAACCATGTACTCCTGGAAGCGGCCCTGGAGATCGACCATCTTCGATCCGTTGGCCTTTCGCTCGACGACCAGTCCGTGCATGGAGCGGTCGAGGTCCGGAATGCCGGCGGCGCGGCGCGCTTCAGGGGAGGGCATCGTCTTCCGACCCGTTTCCGGATCGATCGAGATGAGGACGCCGGAGGCGCCATAGGGTGCGGTTGGGACCGGCGATCGATTTGCAGCGATCGCCGGGGTGTGCGCACGGGGCTTCGGCGGCACGGCCAGTGGCTCGCGTCGGGCCGCCTGCGCGACGTGTTTACCCGGGGAATCGGGACCCAGCTCGTGCCGGGGTCCGGCGTTCGTGGCGGTGATCGCGGTCGTCGCGATCGCGGCGAGGGCTATGGCGGCAATGGCCGAAGCTCTGCGAGGTTGGTCGGGGCGCATGGGGCCCTCCAGGGGTCCGGTCGTGATGTCCGTTGGCGGTGATGATCATACGCCACACCCGGACTCACGAGAAACCACCGGATTGGAGCCCCGCCTTCCTTCTCAGTCGTTGAGTTTCACGAGCCGCTGGCCCGCGCGGAGGCCGTTCGCGTCGATCCGCGCGAAGTAGAGCCCCGCGCCGGTGCGCCGGCCGTCCCCGTCGGTCCCGTCCCACGTGACCAGATGCCGTCCCGCGGGCAGCCACTCGTTCACCAGTCGCTTCACCAGCCGACCCTGCAGGTCGTAGACCTCCACGCACGTCGCGCCCGCGGATGGCAGGTCCAGCGAGATGACGGTCGATGGATGGAAGGGATTCGGGGCGCTCTGGACGCGGAGCCCGGCCGGCGGCACCGGCGGCGTCGGACCGACCGACGTGAGGCGCGGCAGCCATCCGATGTCCTCGAAGAGTTCCCGCGTGAGGTCGACGTCGTTGTGGAGCCCGGTGTTGATCGCCGGCTCCATGAGGAGATCGGGGAGCGCGCTCGTGTCGAAATGCGAAACCGACGATCCCGACTCGAGCGGATTCGGCGCGTAGAGCTTCACGCCGCCGTTCGGGTGCATCCCGGCGATCTTCGTGGGGCTGAGGTGAACGGACGCGCTCACCGCGCCGGAGAGGAGCGCGTTCTTGATCGTCGTCCCGTCGGCCTGGGAGATCATGAGCGACGGAATCGTGATCGTCGGGTCGGTCCCGCCCATCGGGGCCGGCGCTCCGGCCACGTTGTTCACGACGATGACGCCGATCGCTCCCTTGGCCTGCGCAGCCGCAACCTTCGAGACGAACGTGCAGGTGCCGCGATCGAGCAGGGCGATGTTGCCGGCGAGCGCGGCGCCGTTCACGATCGGCTCGCAGGCATCGCCCGTGGGCGCCACGCCGTCGTTCACCAGCACGACGTTCGCCGTCACTCCCGTGGCGTTGGCGGGCGGCCCGAATTCCGCAGACGCGGCGACGTAGGGTCCCGCGATGGGGCCCGGGCTCAGCACCAGCACTTCGGGCTCATGCTGCAGGAAGCTCGCCGCCCGGAAATTCACGGCGAATCCGTCCCAGACGAGATTCCCGGTGTTGATGGCCGAGGCCTTCCGCTGGTTGTTGGACATCTGGTCCCAGTGGAGCCCATTCGACTTGTCGAGGAGGAAGTGGGCGTAGATGTCGGGCGTGCCGCCGAGGAACTGCCCGGTGCTCGTGGTCGTGAAGGTCTGGAAGCCGAGCCCATGTCCGAGTTCGTGGAGCACCACCGGGAGGAGTTCGATGTCCGTGCCTTCGTTCCCGTCGACGCCGTAGTACCAGGATGCGGTGCCCAGACAAACCGAGTTGTCGACGTCGGAGTTGAAGGTCGCGTTGATGTCCTCGAGCGAGCTCTGGTCCGTGCCCGAGAGCGAGTTCGCGAGCGCCTGGCAGTACCACATGTTCGCGAATTCGGCGCCCGCGAAGTCTGCGTGCTGGCTTCGCGCGCCCGCGCTCCCGAGGACACCCGTCGTCGCGGTGCAGGTGAGCGAGTTGAACTGCGCGAGGACACGGATCGTCACCGTGCTAGGCAGGAGCGATCCCCAGATGGAGGCGGCCAGGTTGAATACGTAGAGCCGCTGCGCCCCGCGCGTGGTGCCGGGATTGCCTCCCACGGGCGCGACGGGCGTCGGATCGTTGAATCCCTCGCCGGCGCCGTCGTTGTTGATGATGACGATCGTGGAGGCATGCGCGGGCCTCGCCGCGCCGGGGGCAAGGAGCGCGGCGAGGATGGCGGTCGAAAGGAGCGCGGAGAGTCGTCGCATGGCTCAGCGCTCCTCGTACCGGGGTTCAGACGACGGAGCGGGCGCGACGACGTCGGAGGGAGCCGCGGCGCCTTCGAGCGCCTTCTCGACCTCCGGTCCCTCCACGCACGACTCGATCTTCCGGCCGTCCGGCGCGATGCGCACGACCATGTAATCCTGGAATCGCCCCTGCAGGTCGACCATCCTCGAGCCATCCGGCTTGTGGATGACGGTGAGCCCCACGTCGGAGCGATCGAGCGCCGGGCTGAGGTTCGCGGCACGCTCCAGGGCGGCGCGATCGGCCTTCGACGGGAGGCCGAGCTTGCCGGTCTCGGGATCGATTCCGACGACCATGCCGGCCGAACCGTAGGGCATGGCTGGTGTGGTGGCTGCTTTCGCGGGAGCAGGCGCTTGAGCGGGCGCCGCAGGATTGGCAGGTTCGGCGAGCGCCGACGCCGTGGCGACGATCGATGCGGCAGCGGCGGGCGCGAGGGCCGGCACTGAATCTTGTCGGGGGCGGTGGATCGCGTGAACGAGGAGTGCGCCGACGAGAAACGTGAGCGCGCTCAATAGAGCGATCCGGCGTACAGGGTATCCACGGGTGCGAGGCATGAGGCCCTCCGGACGCGATGAACGGCGAGTGGAATCCATCGAGTCTGGCGCAAGATTCGGGCCACGGCAACGCGCAAAATGTCAGGCGCGTAACAGCTTACGACATCGACGTTAATCCCGCCGGGGTCGATTGCGGCGAAGCGGCTGGCCGTGCGAATTGGACCATTCAGCGGCAATTCACCCATCGCGAAGGGACACCTCGAATGACTCGTCTCCTCCTAAGCCTGCTCCTCCTGGCCGTGCACGAGCGCTCGGTCGGCGAGTTGGCGGATGGGGTCTACGTCACGAAGCACAGGGATGCGCCAGACACCAATCCGCAGGGGAACACGACTGTGATCATCGGCGATCGCGACGTGATGGTGATCGATTCGGGCCACCTCCCGTCGAGCACGCGCGAGGACATCGCGCAGATCCGGGAGTGGACGAAGAAGCCGGTCCGCTACAGCGTGAACACCCACTGGCATCCCGATCACATTCGCGGGAATTCCCTCTACGCCGACGCCTTTCCCGGGCTCGCGATCGCCGCGCACACAGTGACGCCCGAGCTGGAAGAGGAAATGGACGCGCCGATCCGAGCTCGTTATTGCGGCCGCGTCGCGGTGCTGGAGGATCAGTTGACCCGCGGCAAGGGTGCCGACGGGAAGAAGCTGCGCGACGAGGAGCGGAAGGCGATGAACGAGGAACTCGCGGGACGCCGAGAGGTGCTGCAGGAGTTCGCCACGTACGCGCCCGTCCACCCCAGCGCCACCTTTTCCAACGCCATGACGATCGATCTCGGCGGTCGCGACGTTCACCTGAGGTTCTACGGGCGCGGCCACTCATCCGGTGACATCGTCGCCTACCTTCCGCACGAGCGCGTTCTCGTCGCGGGCGACCTCGCGGCGTGGCCCGTTCCCTATTTCATTGCGGGGTACCCGTACGACGAGATCGCGACGCTCGAGTCGCTCGCCACGCTCGACGCCCTGGCCATCGTGCCCAGGCACGGCGACGTCATGCTCGGCGAGAGTTACCTCGACCGGACCATCGAGGTGATGATGGACGTGCGGGACCAGGTGGTGCGGGAGACGAGGCGGTTAGGGCCGCTCTCAGCGAAGTTAGAGGACGTGCGGCAGGGCGTGAACTGCAAGACGTACGCGGCGGAATTCGCGGGGACGGACAAGGAGAACCTCGAATTCTTCGCTGAGTCGAGGGAAGGGCTGGTGAAGACGCTCTTCGAACAGATTCCGAAGTGGCGCGCGCCGACTCGGGGCCGTCCGCTCCGCTGCCCTCGCCTACAACTTCTGCGCGCGGAAGTTCAGCGTTCCCGACACATTGCTCGCGAGGACCTGAATCGACCAGTTGCCGGCGACGCCGACGGTCGAAGTGAACGTGCCGTTCTGCTTCAGACTCTTCGAGTAGACAGTCGTTCCCGCGTTGTCCTTCAGTAGGAGCGTCGCGTCGCCGCCGGTAATCGCGCTCGACTGATTGATCGTGGCCGCGGTGCCGGAATTCGCCCAGGTGTAGGTGTATGTGTGATCGTAATTCTTGGTATCGGTGACCTGGAATTGGAAGCTGTCGGCCTGATTCGTGACCTGGAGGTCCTTGCCCGGGCTGGAGTCGTTGCCGCATCCGCCGACGGCGAAGAGGAGAAGTAGGGCAACGGCTGTGAAAACGCGGGGTGCGGCAGCGAGAGAGAAGTTCATGACGGGGCCTCCAGGATGGGAGATCCGCCGTCCCGCCCCCTGCGGAACGATTTCCACGGGTCGATTCGTTCCCGGGACGGGAAGGTGCGTCACTCTACCGCCCCGGCCCGTGCAGGTCAATCGTTGGTCGAAGACGGTCGGAAGGCCGCGAATGCAGATGCAGGAGTGGCAGCAGAGGTTGCCGCGGGCATAAAACGAACGGGGCGGAGCGTCACCGCGCTCCACCCCGTCGATCTATCTACAAACCTCCTAAGCGCCGAGTCCCACAACGCGGCGCCTCGGCAAAGCGTGCGGCCGGACGACTAGTACATGTCGTCGTAGCCGCCGCCGCCACCGCCAGGAGGCATCGCGGACTGCTTCTTCTTCTCCGGAATCTCGGTCACGAGGGCTTCCGTGGTCAGGAGCAGAGCCGCCACCGACGCCGCGTTCTGGAGCGCGCTGCGCGTCACCTTGGTCGGATCGACCACGCCCGCCTCGAAGAGATCCTCGTAGACCTCCGTCGCGGCGTTGAAGCCGACGGCCTTCTTCTCCTTCTTCACGTGCTCGACGATCACCGAGCCCTCGAGCCCGGCATTGTTCACGATGCAACGGAGCGGCTCCTCCATCGCGCGCTTCACGATGACGGCACCCACCAGCTCGTCGCCCTGGAGCGCGAGCTTGTCCACGGCCGGGATGCAGCGGATGAGCGCCACACCGCCACCGGGGACGATCCCTTCCTCGACGGCCGCGCGGGTCGCGTGGAGCGCGTCCTCGACGCGGGCCTTCTTTTCCTTCATCTCGGTCTCGGTCGCCGCGCCGACGTTGATGACGGCCACGCCGCCCGCCAGCTTCGCGAGACGCTCCTGGAGCTTCTCCTTGTCGTAGTCCGAGGTCGTGTCCTCGATCTGCTTCTTGATCTGGGCGATGCGGCCCTGGATGTCGCTGTGCTTGCCCGCGCCCTCGACGATCGTCGTGTTGTCCTTGTCGATCGTGATCCGCTTCGCGCGGCCGAGATCCTCGATCTTCACGCTCTCGAGCTTGATGCCGAGATCTTCCGTGATGAGCTTGCCGTTCGTGAGGACCGCGAGATCCTCCATCATGGCCTTGCGACGGTCGCCGAAGCCCGGAGCCTTCACGGCGCAGGCCGAGAGGGTGCCGCGGAGCTTGTTGACGACCAGCGTGGCGAGCGCCTCACCCTCGACGTCCTCGGCGATCACGAGGAAGGGCTTCCCCTTCTGCGCGACCTTCTCGAGCACCGGGAGGAGGTCCTTCATGTTCGAAAGCTTCTTCTCGTAGATGAGGATGTAGGCGTCCTCGAGAACGGCCTCCATCCCTTCCTTGTCGGTGACGAAGTAGGGCGAGATGTAGCCCTTGTCGAACTGCATGCCCTCGACCGTCTCCAGCGTGGTGTCGATGGAGCGGGCCTCCTCGACGGTGATCGTGCCGTCCTTGCCCACCTTCTCCATGGCGTCCGCGATGATCTTGCCGATCTCGGTGTCGCCGTTGGCGGAGATGGTCGCGACCTGCATGATCTCCTTCGGATCCTTCACGGTCTTCGACATCTTCTTCAGTTCCTCGACGATCGCCTTCACCGCCTTGTCGATCCCGCGCTTGATGCCCATCGGGTTCGAGCCGGCCGTGACGTTGCGGAGGCCTTCGCGGAAGATCGACTCCGCGAGGACCGTCGCCGTCGTGGTGCCGTCGCCGGCGACGTCGGAGGTCTTCGTGGCGACCTCGCGGACCATCTGGGCGCCCATGTTCTCGTAGCGGTCCTCGAGCTCGATCTCCTTGGCGACGGTGACGCCGTCCTTGGTGATCGTGGGCGAGCCCCACTTCTTGTCGAGCACGACGTTGCGGCCGCGCGGGCCGAGCGTCACCTTCACCGCCTTCGCGAGCGTCTGCACGCCGCTCAGAATCGCCTGGCGGGCCTTTTCGTCGAAAATAATTTCTTTTGCAGCCATGAGTTCAATCTCTCCTTACAGAAATAGAGGTGCGTTCGGGCGAAAAATCGCTCAGCTGACGATGGCGAGGACTTCTTCCTCGCGAATGATGATGTAGTCGGTGCCGTCGATCTTCACTTCGCTGCCCGAGTACTTGCCCATGAGCACCTTGTCGCCCTTCTTGACGTCGAGCGGAACGCGCTTGCCGTCCTCGAAACGACCCGGGCCGACGGCGATGACCTCACCCTGCTGCGGCTTTTCCTTGGCGGTGTCGGGAATGATGATCCCGCCGCGCTTCGTTTCCACTTCCTCGAGACGGCGAACGAGGATGCGATCCGACAGTGGCTTCACAGTGACGGACATGGAGTGAGACTCCTTCGTTTCGAATTGGGTTTCGGTGTGCCGGTGACAATTGGGCCGGGACGCGTACGCCTCCCCCGACCTGGACGCATCATACCGCAATCGTCGCGCCTGAATTTGACGCAACTGCCAGAAATGCAACGTAACTGTTTGTGATTAAATGAGATAAAAATAGCGCTCCGCTTATCAGAGTGCCAGCCGTGGGGTTGCCCGACTGCCATCTCTTGTCCAAACGGCAGAGACGATGGCAGGAGCATTGAGGGAATGCCCGTCGCTTTCCTATAATGCCGCAACAACTTATGCACCCCTCACGCCATGCCGTCCCTTCGCGCCTCGCCAAGGCAAAACCAAAATCGAAGCCGGCGCCGAGCCCCAAGCACGCCGCGGGCGACAGCCGGAAAACACGGGGCGGCATCCACGTCTCGCTCGCCTCGATCGACCGCGCTCTCCTCGCGATCCTGGTCCTCTCGACGCTTCTTCGGCTCTGGGGAATCTCCGATCGCCTTCCCGACGCGTCGCTCGGCATCAACGTGATCGACGACACGGCCATCGAGGAGACCGACCGCACCACGATCATGCGGTCGTGGGCCATGTGGCAGGGGGGGATGAGGTCGTTCGATCTGAACCCCCACACCGGCGGATGGCCCGCGCTCTCGTTCTACCTCACGCTCGGCATCCAGATCCTCTACAAGGCCTGGTACGGCTTCCTCCACGCGGGGGTGACGACCGCCGATTTCGCCCAGCACGTGCAGCGCGATTCGGCAGGCCTCTTCCTCCTCGCCCGCATAGTGAACGCGATGATAGGCATCCTGAGCGTCGCGCTCACGTGGCGCCTGGCGCTTCCGATCGCGGGGCGCACCGGGGCCATTCTCGCCGCGGCGTTCCTCGCGACGAACCCGCTCCACATCCTCACATCCCAGCACATCAGCGATCCGAATCTCCTGGCGCTGGTATTCGTGGCGCTGGCAACGGCGGCCATGGCGAAAGTGGCCGAGGGGGGTGGTACGCGCCATTCGGTCCTCGCCGGCATCTGGATCGGACTCGCCGCCGCGTGCAAGTACGTCCCGCTCGTCCTACTCGCCCCCCTCGCGCTGGCTCACTTCCGCGCGGGCCGTCCGCAGTGGAAGGCGTTCGCCATCGCGGCCGGGCTCGTCTTCGTCGCCATGTTCGCGGCCTCGCCTTATACCTTCCTCGACTGGAAGACGACCATGGAGGCCTTCGGCGTACAGCGGCGGAGCCTCTTCAGCGACTGGGTGGGACAGTCGGCCTTTCCGATCTCGCTGCCGACCTACCTGATCTCGTCCCTTCCGAAGGCGCTCGGCTGGCCTGTCTATCTCCTCTCGATCGCCGGCTTCGTGGCGCTCTGGCGGAAGGGAGGCGGCGCGCGCGCCATCGCGCTCGTGGCGATCGTCGTCGTTCTGGCGAACGGACTCCTTCGCACCGCGCAGGAGCGCTACCTCCTCGTCGCCTACCCCATGTTCGTCGTGGGGGCCGCGGCGGGCGTCCTCTGGCTCCTCGATCTGGCGCGTTCGCATCTCCCCGAGACCGCGCGCAGCCCGCGCACCGTCGTCTTCGTGGCCGCGCTCGCGGCCCTGGCGCCGGTTCGCGAACTCATTGAAATCCGCCAGGCGCTGCGGCTCCCCGACTCGCGCCACGAGGCGAGACGCTGGGTCAACGAGCACGTAGGCCCCACGAAGAGGCTGGCCGTGGAGCTTTACGGTCCGGTCTTCACGGACCGCGAGCGAAACATCGTGATCTGGCCCTTCTTCGCGACCCAGGCGTCGCTCGTCGCCCCCGCGTATCGCCCCGAGTTCCTCGACGGCGTCGAGACGATCGTCCTCTCGGGCGAAATCTCGCGCCGATTCGAGGCCGACTCGCTGAAATATCCGAACGAGGCCGCCTACTACCGGTGGCTCCGCGCGCACGGTGAGAGCCTCTGGCGCTCGGACGCGGAGGGGCGGAAGTTCTCGGGGCCGAGCATCGACGTCCGCGCGCTCCCGGCGGGCCTCAGCACGCGGGCGGGGCGCGACTCGCTCTTCGCGAGCCTCCAGCCGAGGCCGAGTGGCACCTACCGCCTCGCGCTCTGGTGCCACGACATGTCGCTCCTCTTCTCCCGCTCCGGCGATTTCGAGCGCTCCGAGGAGTGGGCGCTCCGCGGTCTCCAGGTCGGCGCGCGGAAGCTCTCGCCGCGGCTCTACGCGGCGCTCGCGCTATCGAGACTGAATTTGGGACGCTTCGGGGGCGCCGAGGAGGCCGCGAGTCTCGGCATCGCCGAGGCACCGGACGCGTACGCGCTCCATCTCTATCGCGGATTGGCGCTGCAGCGGCTGGGACGGCTCGACGAATCGATCCGGGAACTCCGCGAGGCGCTGGCCCAGTCGGGCGACGCGCGGGTCCACCTGAACATCGCGCAGGCTTTCGCGGGACTCGGCCGCTACGAGGAGGCGGTGGCGGAACTCGGGCAGGTTCCGCCGGGAACGCCGGAACGGGCCGCGGCGATGCGCGATCAGGCGGTGATCCTGCTCAATCAGCTGGGGCGCCGCGACGAGGGACTCGCCGCCCTGAAGGAGGCCGCGGCGCTCACCGCCGATCCGAACGAGGCGAGGCTTCTCGCGGACGAGGTGACCAGGCTTCAGAAGAGCGGGGGGCGGTGACGAGAGATGAACTTCCGGCGCGGCTAGGCTAGGCGAACGCGGCCCGCAGTTCCGAGAGCGCGCGAACGATGCGATGCGGGCGCACGGGGTGGCCGTCCGGGAGTCCGGTCCCCTTTCGATCGACCCAGACCCCTCGAATGCCTCGGCGCTGCGGCCCGGCAACGTCCCAGTCGAGATTGTCGCCCACCATCCACGCGGCATCCGCCGCCACGCCCAGGCGGTCGAGCGCCAAGTCGTAGATTCGCGGATCGGGCTTTCCGTATCCCACCTCTCCTTCGATCAGGATCGTGTCGAAGTAGGGCGCGAGCCCGAACCGCTCGATCTTCGCCGTCTGCGCGGCGGCGCTTCCGTTGGTGAGGAGCGCCATCCGGCAGCCCGACTCGCGAAACCAGCGGACCGTCTCGATCGCGCCGTCGAGCGGCGCCATCGCTTCGTCCTTTCGGGACGCGTAATCGCTCGCGATCGAGGCTGCCAAGCCGGGCGCGTCGACGCCCAGGTCGGCGAGCGCGAGCCGCGCCACCTCCGCGCGGGCGACCCCCAGATCGAGACGACCGGCACGATGCCTCTCAGTATCCGCCCAGAACCAGCGCCGAGCCCTCACGATCGCGGCATGAAGCGCCTCCGGCTCGCTCGCGCCCAGCTGGGCCCGATGCGCGTCGCACGCGCCTCGCCAGTAGAGGTCAGTGCTCCCGCTGTCGTCGAGGATCGTGTCGTCGAGATCGAGCAGCAGCGCGTCGGGCCGCTGGTTCATGAGGGAGCGGGGGCGTTGAAGCGACAACGACGGGTCCTCACATCGTGGGAAAGTGCCGTAACCGTGGGAGATTACGGGCGGAGCGGAGGAACGTCAAGACGGGGGCGGAGGGAAGGAAGCGGGAGCGGGAGCGCGGGCGGACCGGACCTAAGCGGATGGACTAGACGAGCGACTCCGCGACGTTGATGTCGTACTCCTCCGGGTTCAAGGCGGAGACGATGCTGGCGCGGTAGGCTCCCGATTCCTCGTCGCGCGCGTTCAGGTCGAGCACTTCGCCCTCCACCGGCTTCCGGTTTCGGTCGCGCACGATCTTCACCTTGGGCCGGAAGATGTCGTGCGGGCTCGGCTCCACGACGACGCCGATCTCGTTCGTGTCGAGGAGCGCCACCGTGCCGGCTGGATACATGCCGACGGTGTTGATGAACGCCTTCAGGATGAGCGGATCGAACTTCTCGACGTTCTCCGTGATCATCATGTGGAGCGCCTCGTAGGGCGTGAAGGCGTTCCGCCGGTAAGAGCGGTGGGCCGTCATGGCGTCGAAGCAATCGACCGTGGCGACGATGCGGCTGAAGAGGCACTGTTCCTCGCACCCCGGAAGGAGCGGGTAACCGCTCTTGTCGATGTTCACGTGGTGCTGGAACGCGACGATCATGGCGCGGAGCGCGAGCTCGTTCAGCCCCCGCATCTTCGCGATCATCTTCACGCCCTGGATCGGGTGGTCGTTCAGGATCTTCCACTCGTCTTTGGAGAGGCGCCCCGCCTTGTTCAGCACCCACGACGGGACCGCGGCCTTGCCGAGATCGTGGAGGATGGCCGCCACGCCGAGGTCGCCCAGCATCTTCTTCGAGAGCCCCAGCCGCTGCCCCAGCGCGATCGCCAGGATCGAGACGTTCACGCAGTGCTGGAAGGTGTATTCGTCGTGATTCTTCAGCGCCGTGAGGCCGAGGACCGAGTACTCCTGCTCGAGAATCAGGTCGACGATCCCCTGGACGGCGCGCTTCGCCCTCCGGATGTCGACGGGGCGGCGATCCCTCGCGCTCAGCATCACGGTGCGCGCCGATTCGATCGCGCGGTAGAAGGTCCGCTTGGCGGCCTTCCGGCTGTCGCGGACTTCCTCGCTCCCGACGTGGCCCGAGATGGGAACCACCGCTCGAAGCGGAACGATGTTTTCCACGGAGAGCTTCGTGAGCGACTCGACGAACTCGTCGAACGGCTCCGCCGCCTTCGTGTCGACGTCGAGGAAGAGGCGGACGAACTTCTTCACCTCGGGGGGCGTCAGCCTCCCCTCGAAGGAGAAGCCGCCGAGCCCGCGCGACTGGAACTCGTCGTTCAGGTACTGGTAGCTGGGATAGGAAGAGGCGTCCACCCTCAGGCGGTGCTGGTTCACGTAGAGGAAGTCGCCGACCGAGAGGACCTTGAAGGGCCCCTCCGCCGTCACCATCTGTGCGACGGTGTCGATGAAGTTCGAGAGCGGTCCGTGAAACGCGATGTTGCCGACGTCGTGGACTCGCGCGGTCTTCAGGAGGACGCAGAGCTGAATTGCCAGATTCCGCCCCTGGAGCGTGACCCGGGCGGCCGGGTCCTCGGTGGTGGCGGCCAGCGGCGAGGGACTGTTTCGGGTGGCTTCGCTCACGATGCCTCCTCATCAATCGAGCCTGGCTTCGTGAGCGCCTCGAATTCGTCCCACGCAGTCGACTGCCCGAAGGGATCGATGAATTCGGCGACCGGAGCCTCCGCGGGAGCCGCGGGATCCAGGGACGGCTCCGCCGAATAGACGAGCGGCTCGCCGGAATCCTCGATCGGAGCGTCGGGGACCACGGAGGGCTCGATCTGCGCGTCGGCATATTCCACCGATGCCGCGGAAGACTCCGCGTCCACGGCTTCGGTCCCAATCACGTTCTCCAAGATCTCCTCGCTCTCGAGCTCTTCCTCGATGGTCGCGTCGGCGCCGGCCACGATCTCGGGGTCCGCCTTCTTTCCGGCGAGCGCGGCCTTTCGAACGGTTTCGAGCGCTCTCTCGACGGCGATTCGGACGGGATCCCGCTTGCTCTTGCACTCCCGGTCGAGGATGGCGATCGCCTTCGGCGTCCCGAGCCAGACGAGCGCGAGCGCGGCGTGGTAGCGCTCGTCCTCGTCGCCCCGCTTGAAGAGGCCCCCCTGCGTGAGGAGCGGCTCCAGCTTCGCGACGATCGCGTCGGAGCCGGATCGCCCGAGCGCCTCGTAGAATGCCTGCCGCTCGCGGAGATCGCGCCGCTGGAACTCGGTCGCGTGAATGGCTCCGAGCAAGCTCTGCGCCGAGCGGTCGTCCCGCCTCTCGGCGAGGGTCATGGCGGCCTGGATGCGAACGCCGGCGTCCGCGTCCTTGAACGCCGAGACAAGATAAGCGCGCGCCGTCGGGCTCTCGATGTTCCCTAGCGCGCGGACCGCTTCCTTGCGAACCCGCACGTCTTCATGGTGCAGTGCCCGATCGAGCGCGCGCTCGACACCCTGGTGCGCGATCCGGCCCAGGACGTAGACCACGTTCCGGATCACGTACCACCGCGGGTCGCTCAGGCGCGCCAGGAGCGGCTCGACGTCGTTTCGGCAGGCAGCGATCAGCGACTCGCAGAGGGCGCGCCGGTGCCGGACGTGGTTCACCTGCCCGAGAAGATCGCAGATCGCGGGCGTCGCGCCGGAGCCGAGCTGGACCAGGAAGTCGGTGAGAGACTCCGGATCGAGATCGGGGTGCGCGTTCAGGGTCGGCGCCAGGAGACCCAGGAACGAGGGGCGTCCGATCTCGCGGATCACCGTCTCCGCGATCCCCTCGAACTCGGGCCCGTCGGACGCCTTCGCCGCGGCGATTTCCTTCAACCGGCCGAGGAGCTGGCGCGCGCGGACGACGTTTCCCTCGTCGATCGCCAATTCGATGAAGCGCTGGAAGGCGATGGCCGAGTCCATGAATCCGGCGCCGTCCTCCTCGTGGCGCAGGATAGCCGCGACGATGTCGAGGACCTCCTCCTGGAGCGGCCGTACCTCTTCCATCCGGATCATGTGCTCGAGCTCGTCGCGCTCGTGGTCGGAGAGCTGGAACTGGATCCCGTCGGGGCGCTCCCACGTGCGCGACCGCTGGATGTGCGCCGACCAGTCGTCGGACCGCTCGGCGGCCATGGTGGGATCGCCGGCCTCCTCGGTCTGGGCATCCGCGCCGGCGCTCGAGTCCTCGACGCTCGCCGCCGGGCCGGCCTCCGGCGCCTCCTCCGTCTCAGCCTCCTCGTCCGCGCCGCCCGTCGGCCAGGGAATTCCCTCGCCCTGCGAGACGTATCGCTCGTCGTCCCGTCCCGACGCGGAGGCGCCGCTGTCGGCCTCGGTCAGATCGTCGAGCGACATGTAGTCGTACTCGACGTGGCGGAAATCGCGCTCCCAGAGGAGCGTCACCACGTCGTCCTGTCCGTTCGGGCCGTCGATCGCCTTCCGCAGCACTTCGAGAAGCGAGCGGAGCTCGCCGACCTCGAGCCCTTCCTTGATCGTGATGCCGCGAACGCCGTCGGCGTAGAAGCGAAACGCGAGCGAGTCGTTGCGGTCGGCGTTGTGATAGACGGAGTAGTTCTCGAAGAGGAAGTCGAACTGTTGCACCGTCAGAGGAATGTCACCGATCTCCTTCAGGCACGACCAGGTGCGCGCCTCGAGATCGGATTGGAAGCGCAGGAGCTGAGGATTGTTGGGCAGGTAGAGGCGCGTAGCTTTGACGGTCTTGACCAGCGTCGAGATCCAGTCGGCCACGCGCTTCACGTCGAGCGCCAGAACCTGATCGCGGATCTTCTCCGCTTTCTGTTCGGCGTTCGGTGGCGTGATGGCCGGCTTGGAGGAGGTCGGGGCGCCCATACGGCACAAGGTCGGCTCGTTTCAGCCACACCTTGAGCCCTTTCAGCGCTCTTACTTGCGAACCTCGACCTTGGAGGGAGTATCGCTGCCCGACCCCTTGATGGCGACCCCGAGGGCCACCAGATGGGCCTCCCGGATCTGGCCGATGGTCCGGCGGTCGTGGGTGAAGAGGATCACCTGAACCTCCTGGGCCAGCTCCTCGAGGAATGAGAGGAGGGCCCCCCGGCGCTCCTCGTCGAGGTGCGCGACGGGGTCGTCGAGGAGGAGCGGCAGGGGCTCGCGGGCCGCCAGTTCCTGGGCCAGCGAGGCCCGGAGCGAGAGGTAGAAGGCGTCACGGGCGCCGCGGGAAAGCGAGTCGATCCCGATGGCGCCTCGCCCGCCCATGGCGAGCGTGGCGTGGAAGTCGGCGTCGAGCGCAACCGAGCCGTAGCGGCCGTTCGTGAGGCGCGAGAGCGTGGCCCCCGCCTTCTCGGCGATCCGGCCGACGTGCTGCTCCTGGTACTCGTGCACGGCCTCCCGAAGGCCTTCCAGCGCCACGAGGAGCGCGTCGCGGTGCTTCGTCTCGTGGCGGAGGGCGTCTTCGTCCGCGGCGATCGCCTCGTCGAGCGATTCCAGATTTTCTGCGTCGCCGTCGGGCCCCCCGCGACGCACGACGCCGTCGAGCGCCTCCTGCGCGGCGTCGAGCCGAGTGCGGAGCGCCGTCGTCTCCCGCTTCAGCCGGTCGGACGACTCGGCGATCTTCACCGGATCCTCTCGAAGCGGCGCCAGGAAGGGCGACTGCTGCATGAGGAGTTTCTCCTTCGACCGGAGCGTCGCCACCGCCTCGTCGATCTCGCGCGCCTCGACCTCGAGACGTTCCGGCGTCAGGAGGGAATGCATGACGGCCGCGTGCTCGCGCCGCTCCTGATTCGCCGTCCGGTACTGCTTCAGGTCGGAGAGGACAACCTCCAGCGTGCGTCCCGCCACGAACGGATTGACCCGGATCTCCACCTGGTCGAGTTCCTGGCTGATCGTCCGGATGTTCTCCTCGACCAGTTTCGCCTGAGCCTCGCTCGTGACGCGCGCCCTCTCGGTGCTCTGCCCGAACGCGCGGCTGACGATGAGGCCGAGCACCGCGCCGAGCGCCATCGCGCCGGCCGCGAGTCCGAGTTGCTTGGTGAAGCCGTACGCCACGCCGGCCCCGAGCGCGGCGAGGAGGATCGTGATCCCCATGGTGACGAAGCGCGAAACCGGCCGCGTCGCCTCCAGCTTCGCGCGTTCCGCCTCGGCCGACTTCTGGTGCCGGGCCCGCTGGGCGCGGAGCATTCCGACGCGGACCAGGTCGGCCTCCACCTCCTCGGGCGCGTTCGCCAGATAGCCGAGCCCCTGCGTGATGCGGCGATCGATCTCCTCCACCGAATTCCGCGCGCGGCGCGCGTTCACGAGCTCGGCGCCGATGGCGGGGGCGCGCTTCAGGAGCTTCCGCTGCTCCTCTCGGAGCGAGACCCACGCTTCGAGATCGGCCAGGAGCTGCTCCTTGCCCGCCAGATCGGCGCGAAGCTCGAGCATGCGGCCGTCCAGCTCCTCGCGTTCCTTGAGCCGGGACTTCACCTCGCTCAGCACCACCTCCGCGCGGGCGCGGCGCGAGCGGAACTCCTCGAGACGCGCCGTGCGGGTCTCGATGGAGCGGTTCACGCGCTTCCGGGCGCGGGTGTCGAAGGGATGCTCCTTGGTCAGGAGATCGAGCCGCGCGAGGAGCGCGTCCTGGATCTGCTGATAGTCGGCCTCCACGGCGCCCGAAACGAGGTGCCGGAGCTCGGGCGAGACTTCGGTCTCGAGCGCGTTCTCGTGCACGAAGGCCGATTCGCGGAAGAGTCGCTCGTCGGTGAATCCGAACCAGCCGCGAACGAGCTCCTCGTAACGCTCGAGCTCGGAGGAGCGGCCGCGCGGGTTCGCCTGTCCGCGGAAGAGCGTCTCCACCGCCTCCTCGCCCTCGGGGGCGAGCCGATCCACGACCACGTCGTGCGTGTCGAAGCGGCGCGAGACGCGAATGCGGTCGTTGGCGGCGCGGAAGACGACGGTCACCGCGTGCTTGGCGCCGTTCCAGGGGCGGGCGAGCGCCTCAGCCTCGTGCGACGCGAAACCGAAGATGGTGGCGACGACGGCCGACGCGAACGACGACTTCCCCGACTCGTTCGGTCCGATGACGAGGTTGAGCCGCTTCGGCTCGAAGACCGCCTCGTAGCCCGTCAGGGGGCCGAAGCCCTCGATCAGGACGCGTTCAAGACGCATGGCGCGGGTTCTGGAATTCGGCGAGGCCGATTCGCAGGGCGAGGGTGGCGGTGTCGCGGGACGCGTCGTCCTGCGCCCGCTCGATCCGCTCGAGCATGTTCCGGACGAAGACGCCTCGGACGGTCGCCTCCTCGCGATACTGATCGAGGAGATGCGCGTTCACGACGTAGGTGCGGTCGTCGATTTCGAGATGGAAGAATCGCGGCGCCAGCCGCTCCAGGAGGCGTTCGGCGTCGAAGACGAAGCGGCTCGGCCCCTCGAGGCGGATCCGCGCCAGCTCGCGGTCGCCCGCGAAGGCGACGAGGCGCTGGGCCAGCCCGGCCTCGTCGTCGAAGTCGGATACCTGGAAGTCGACGAGCGCCTGCGTCAGCGTCCGCTGGTTCCAGGGCGTCCGCTCGATCGAGATGGCTTCCCGACCCAGGGTCACCGTCACGAGGTAGCGGGGGCCGTCCTCGCCGAACTTCTTTCCCTCGAGCGTGCCGGGGTAGACGGCCACCGAGCCCCCCTCGCGCACCTCGGAGAAGTTGTGGTAGTGACCGAGCGCGAGGTAGTGAAGACCCGACGCCGCGATCTCGGTGCGATTGATGGGGAGATCGTTCGTGCGGCGCTTCCACGTAGGGCTGTCTTCCAGCGCCGCGTGCATCACGCCGATATGGAAATCGGCAAGGCCGATCGGCCGGAACTCGCCGAGCGGCCGCTCGCAGACCGCGGAGTCGTAGGAGATGCCGTACGTCTGCACCGAGACGCCGCCCACCGTGACGCGCGGGCCCGCCTCGAGCGTCGGCGAGAGGAAGAGGTGGACGTTCGACGGGAGCCGGAGTCGCCGGTAGACGGAGCGCCGGTAGGAGGGCGCGTCGTGTGTGCCGGGGGCGATGAGAACCTGGATGCCCGCCTTCTGGAGCCGCTCCATCGCCGCTTCCACCTGCACGACGAGCCCTTCCTCGGGATCGTGCGTGTCGAAGAGGTCGCCCGCGATGACGACGAAGTCGACCGGGCGCGCGTCTCCCGCCGCGTACTCCACGGCCCTGAGGAACGCGTTCAGGAAATCTCGCGATCGCTCCTCGCCCCGCTCGCCGAGCGACGGGAACGAGGCGCCGAGATGGAGATCGGCGAGATGGAGCAGGCGAACGCTCATCGGACGGTCCGTTTCCTCCCGCGGCTCTTCAAGAGCCGCTTCAAGTCACGCAGCGCCTCGCGGTGCGCGCGAAACGCGATTGGGCGCGGCAGCCAGTCGAGCGGGTAGTATCCCACTTCGCTGGCGTCGTCGCCCGCTTGGAGCCGCCCCCCGATGACCCGCGCATGATAGAGAATCAGCACCGCGCGCGTCCGGGGATCGTCGCGACCCGCGTAAACGCCGAAGAGCCCCGTCAGCTTCACCCGAAGCCCCGTCTCTTCCAGGGCCTCTCGGACGGCCGTCGTCTCGGGGTGCTCTCCGTATTCCATGAAGCCCGCCGGAATCCCCCAGCAGTCGAGCCGTGGCTCGTGGCCGCGGCGCGCGAGGAGGACCGAACCGCCCTTCTCGATCACGACGCCGCACGCCGGGACCGGATTCCGGTAGGCGATGAAGCCGCACTTCGGGCACCCACGACGCGTCACGTGATGTTCCACGATCGCGCGCGTCCGCGTTCCGCAGAGAGGGCAGAAACGCGCTTCCGGGCGCGTCTCGATCACCTTCTTCTTGCGGGCTTGCCCCGGCCGCTTCGCCTTCATACTCTCCCATCCACGGTCACGAGGCGGGACCCCGGACAGGGTGCTCCCGTCCTATCTGCCATCGGCATCAAAAGTTGGTTCCTCCAGTGAAAATGACGAAGCCCAAAACCTACCCACCTGTGCCCGGCGCGGGCCCCCTGATCGGGGCCCACATGAGCGTGGCCGGGGGCGCCGTGACCGGGATCGAGCGGGCCCTCGCGGTCCGGGCGCGGGCGCTCCAGATCTTCACCAAGAACTCGAATCAGTGGAAGGGAAAGCCGATCTCGGACGCCGAGGCGGCCGCCTTCCGGGAGGCCTGGGCGGCGAGCGGCCTGGCGCCGGTCGTCGCCCACGACTCCTACCTGATCAACCTCTCGTCCCCCAACCCCGCGCTCCTGCAGAAGTCGATCGAGGCGCTGGCGGACGAGCTCCTCCGCTGCGAGACGCTCGGCGTGCCGTTTCTCGTCGTCCACCCGGGCGCCCACATGGGCTCCGGCGTTCTCGAGGGGTGCGACCGCGTCGCGGCCTCCATCAACGAGGCGCGCGCGCTGGCGCCGGCCCCCTCGGTGATCGTCCTCCTCGAGACAGTGGCCGGGCAGGGGACCACGCTCGGCCGAAAATTCGAGGAGTTGGCCCGCATCCGGAGCGGCGTGGTGCGTCGCGATCTGACGCAGTACTGCTTCGACACCTGCCACGTGCACGCCGCAGGCTACGACCTGACGACGGAGAAAGGCTACGAGGAAACGTTTCGGGAGTTCGACGCCATCTTGGGGCTCGAGTCGCTCCGCGTCTTCCACGTGAACGACTCGAAGAACGAGCGCGGGAGCCACGTCGATCGCCACGAGAATATCGGCAAGGGGAAGATCGGAGTCGGCGCGTTCGCACGGCTCATGCGCGATCCGCGCTTCACGGCGGTTCCGAAGCTCCTGGAAACGCCGAAAGGAGCCGACGGCGTGGTGATGGATCGGAGGAATCTGGCCCTCCTCCGCCGGCTGGCGGAGGAGCCGGATGCGGACGATTCCGGAGACGAAGACGAGGCCGGCTAGTAGCCCTTGTCCTCTTCTTCCTCTTCGTCCTCTTCCTCGGTGACTTCGGCCTCTTCCAGTCCGCGCTCTTCCTCGTACTCCAGCATGAAGTACTCGCGGAAGGGATCGACCAGGTCGTTGAAGGCCTTGTGGGGACTCGCCACGCCGTACTCGCGAAGCTTTTCGCAGATTTCCCCGATCAGCGCGTCCATCCTCGCGGAGAGGTTGGTTTCGGTGATCAGGCGTTCGACGATGTCCTTGTCCTGGTCGTTCGGGCTCATGGAGTCGCTCCGTTGAGGTGGGATCGCGGGGCCGGCAGGCCGACCCGGGAGCCGCACTCATTATACCAAAACCCCAAATAAAAGCGCCGGGTCCGCGGTTTGGCCGCGGAACCCGGCGAGACACGGCGGCTACCAGCCGTAGGGGGCCGGCACGGTCGCCTACCGCATCGTTTCCTCCACGGGTCGCCGCGGGGTTGGGTCGAGCGGCGGCCCAAACCCCAGTCTGAGCAGGATCTGGGGGTTACCTGCGATTCCGAGCGTCTGCCGGAGTCGCGGACGGAGCGGCGGAACCTCTATGGGCTGATTGAGATAAGAGGCCGACACCCCGGAGTCCTGGGCGCGTAGGAGCACGCGCGCCAGGGCCTGTCCCGCCACGAGCCAGTGGCGGGGCGTGTCGCCGGCGGTCCAGATCATGGTCAGGGCCGGCGAGCCTTCGGCGAGCGCGCGGTCCGTGGCCGCGCGCCCTTTGCCGATGTCGAACGTCCGCACAACGAGCGAGATGGCGGGCGTGCCGACGACGTCGAGCACCTGGCTTACGCCCAATGCGGTGCCCGGGATGCCGTCACGCGTCCGGTTTCGCGCCGGGTGGATCCAAGAGGCGAGTTCGCGGCGGAAGGAGGGGTCCCGGAGCTGGGTCCGATCTCCCTCCGCGATCAAGGTAGCGATCGCATCCTTGGTCGGCGCGTCCTGTGTGACGGTCAGGTGAGCTCCGGCGACTTCAGCTTCCTCCGCCAGGGTGGCGAGGAGGTCGCCGGAAAGCGGCCGCGCCTCGAACGGTAGTCTGTTCGTGCGGCGGCCGAGAATGGCGCGGAAGAGCCGGCGATCGGTGTCCGTGGTCCGATATACGCCGGCGATTTCGACGCGCGCCAGGAAATCGGGATCCTTGGGATCGGGGAGAAGCTCGGTCTTGTCTCGATAGCCGAAGTGCTTGAGCGCGAGGCGAAGCATCTCGAGTGCCGCGCCGCACGACAGGGTGAGCGCGCGATCGTCGGGGTCGACCACGGAGAGAGAGCGCGTGCGGTCTGCGTAGATGTCGACGTGATCGCCCACAACGCGGAAGAGCCACGGCTGCGAGTTGTGGCTCGACGGCGCGAGGACCGCGTACTGCAGCATGAAGCGGAGCTTCGACGAGGCCGGCCCGATCGAGGGGAAATCCTCCTCGCGGGCCTTCCAGGGGTTCGCCCCGATCTCTGGTTCGTGCGCGTATGTGGTCTGCGGCATGTCGTTCACCCCCTGACGACTTGGGCTCTCGGGCTGAGGAGCCGATGGAGGTAGAAAGGCAAGGGGCGTGCCTCATTCCATGGAGTCGCGTTTGGTGCCACAACGCAATGCGGCGAGTATGGTTACCATTGAGACAACAGTCGCCTGGGAGGCGCCAGCAGATGAGTCCGTCTGACAGGATGTCGCGATCGATCCCAAAATGGCAGGGTGATGCGCGCGCCTTGACATCCCGGCAGCCCGAAGGGACGATGCCCGCCCGTGAGCCCTGACGACGCCCAACCCACCGACGCGCCGAAGCCGGCCGGCGCCGGCGCGCCGCCCGCGCCCCCCACGAAGCCGATGAGCGTGGCGCGCGCGGCGGGCATCATCTCCGCGGCGACCTTCCTCAGCCGCGTCATGGGGCTCGCGCGCGAGCAGGTCTTCGCCGCTCAGTTCGGCGCCGGATTCGCGGTCGACGCGTTCCAGGTCGCGTTCCGCGTGCCGAATCTCCTCCGCGATCTCTTCGCCGAGGGCGCCATGAGCGCCGCGTTCGTGCCGACGCTCACGAAGGCGCAGCAGGAGGGGGGCCCCGAGGCGGCGATGCGCCTCGCGAATCTCGTCATCAACTTCCTCCTGATCGTCGTCTCGGGGCTCTGCCTCGTCGGCATCGTGACGGCGCCCTGGATCGTGAGGCTCCTCGCCCCCGGTTTCGGCGACATCCCGGGGAAGCTCGCGCTCACGACGCTCATGACGCAGATCATGACGCCCTTCCTCCTCCTGGTCTCGGTCGCGGCGGCGGTGATGGGCGTTCTGAACACGCGGCGGATCTTCTTCATTCCCGCCGTGGCGCCGGTCCTCTTCAACCTCGGCCTCATCGTCTCCGGCTTCGTCGTCGCGCCGCTCATGCCGCGCTTCGGCCTCGAGCCGATCGTGGGGATGGCGTTCGGCGCGCTCCTCGGAGGATTGGGACAACTGGCCATTCAACTCCCCGCCCTCTCGGCGCAGGGATTCCGGTGGCGGCCGATCGTCTCCTTCCGCGACCCGGGCGTGCTCCGCGTGGCGACGTTGATGGCGCCCGCCTCGATCGGGATCGCGGCGGCCCAGGTGAACGTCTTCACCAGCACCTTCCTCGCCTCGACGCTCCGCGAGGGATCGGTCTCCTGGCTCAACTACGCCTACCGGCTCATGCAGCTGCCGATCGGGTTGTTCGGCGTCGCCATCGCCACGGTCACGCTGGCCGAGGTCTCGCGGCACGCGGCGGCGCGGAACATGACCGATCTCAAGGCGACGCTCGGCCTCTCGCTCCGGCTCGTCCTGTTTCTCACGCTCCCCGCCACGCTGTTGCTCGTCGCGCTGGCCGGCCCCATCGTGGCGCTCCTCTACCAGCATGGCCGCTTCACTCCCGCCGACACGGTGCAGACGGCGCACGCCCTCTGGGCCTACGCCATCGGGCTCGCCGCCTTCTCCGCCGTGCGCGTCATGGTGCCGGCCTTCTACTCGCTCGGAATGGCGCGCGTCCCGGTGACGATCTCGATGATCACGATCGGCGTCACGGTCGGGCTCTACTTCGCCTTGATGGGCCCGCTCCAGCACGCGGGCCTCGCGCTCGCGACATCCATCGGGTCGATCCTCAACTTCATGATGCTCTTCTATGCGCTTCGGCAGAAACTGGGCAACATGGGAGGGCGGATGCTGGCCGCCTCCGGGGCGCGGATTCTTGTCGCGTCGGCGCTGTCCGCGGGCGCGGGCTGGTCGGCGGCGACGCTCGTGGAACGCTCGGGCGTGGGGGGCGCCGGAGGCACGGGGCTCCTCGGACGGGCGCTCGTCGTGGCTGCGGGGATGGCCGCCGCGACGGTCGTCTATCTCGCGGCGGCCATGGTGCTCAAGATTCCGGAGGTGAAATCGGTGTCCGACACGCTCTCGCGCGTCTTCGGGCGGGGAAAGGAGCGAGGATGACGATCGTTCGGCGGGTGGCTGCCGGGCTCGTAGCCGCGGTCGTAGCCACGGTCGCGGGCGGAGCCGCCGGGCCCGCGCCCGCTCGCGCCGCCACGGTCATGGTGATCGAGGACTTCGCCCCGATGCGGATGATCCCGTCAGCGAGCTCGCCCCGCAAGGCCTACGCGCCCCTCGGGCTCCTCCTGAAGACGAGGCGGGTCAGCGTGAAGGGCGACTTCGTCGAGGGGACGAACGCCGAGGCTCGCGCCTTCGAGGATCCGTCGTGGCTTCACTATTGGGTCCGCCCCAGCAGCATCCTCGCCGAGCCGGGCGCGACGAAGATCTCTCTCGATCTCGTCCTCCACCAGCGCGCGGGACCTCCGGAGCGGAGCGCCCGGGCCGACTTTCCTGGCAGGCGCTATTCGGTGGCCGCGTTCCTCTCCGACTCGACCGCCCTTCCCGATTCCTACTACGTCGCGGCGGGCGCCGAGAACGACCGGGAACCCTGGGGCGGGAAGGCCGAGATCGTGCCCCCCGCCGGTGCTGCCTCCGAGCCGCCGGGCCGCGGCGAGCGAATGGAAGCTCTTCGCTCCGAGCGGCAGTATCATTTGTATATCTCGCTCGTCGGACCGAAGCCGATCCGGTCGGTTCGCGAACGGATCGCGGTCGCCCGAGTTCTGGCGAGTCACATCGTCTGCGACGCCTTCGACTACATCGAGACCGAGGTGATGACGATCTCGGAGCGGTCGCGAAAGATCGGCGGCCCCGGGAACACGACCCTGGTCGAGATCCCCGTGTCCGAGCTGACGACGACCGCTTCGGCGGCCGAGGTGCTCTGGAGCCGGCTCGTCTACGTGGCGGACGTCACCTTCGAGGACGGAACCGCCGAGACGATCGCGCGGCGGCTACTCGTCTCGTGGCCGCGCTGTCCCTGAAAGCATCGCGCCGGTATTCCCGAAGTAGGAGGATTCCATGACCACCGAATCGTACCGACGGCTCCTCGCGTACGACACCTGGGGAAATCTCGCCACGCTCGACTCGATCCGACTGGCGACCATCGCTCCTCCGTCCCGCGCCTGCGCCATCGTCGCCCATCTGGCCGGCGCGGGTCGGCTCTGGCTCGACCGGCTCCTCGGACGACCCGCCTCCACCGAGGTGTGGCCGTCGCTCACGCTGGAGGAGTGCGAGGCGGCGTTCCACGAGTTGGACAAGTCGTGGATCGACTATCTGGACGGGCTGAAGTCGGGCGACCTCGAGCGCAGGGTCACGTACGTGAATTCCCGCGGCGAGAAGTGGCAGAGCGCGATCGGCGACATCTTGACGCACGTGGCGCTCCACGGCACCTACCACCGCGGGCAGATCGCCATGCTGGTGCGCGAATCGGGAAGCTCCCCCGCCTACACCGACTTCATCGAGGCGACGCGGCGAGGCGTGGTGGCCTAAGGCGTGGTCGCGCGCGCGCCGCTAATCCGCAGCCCCGATTCTCGGTAACTTTCCCTTCCCCGGGGGATATCTATCACGTGCTGACCGACGAATTCAGGGCGCTCTACCGGAAGTACGCGCCCGACGTTCATCGGTTCGCCACGTACCTGAGCGGCGACCGGTCGCTGGCCGACGACGTCACGTCGGAGACGTTTCTCCGCGTCTGGAATTCGACCGAACCGATCCGGCTCCAAACCGTGCGGGCCTATCTCTTCACGATCGCCCGGAACGTCTACCGCCACGAGATCCGCCGCCGCTCGCGACACGCTGAACTCGACGGCTCGGAACCGGCGACGGGCCCCGGACTGCACGAACGGGTGGAGCAGAGACAGGCGCTCGATCTGGCCTTCGCCGCGCTCCGACAGTTGCCCGAAGCCGATCGCACGGCGCTCCTCATGCGCGCGCTCGACAAGACGCCGTACGAGGAGATCGCCTGGACCCTTGGAATATCCGTGACGGCCGCGAAGGTAAAGGTCCATCGCGCCCGCATCAAACTTGCCGGCATGGTGCCGCGGGAGGTGCTCTCATGAAGGTGACCCGAAGTGTCGTGAACGATCTCCTTCCGCTCTACCAGGCGGGGGAGGCGAGCGAGGACTCGCGCGCGCTCGTGGAGGAGTTCTTGAGTGGGAATCCCGACTTCCAGCGGGAAGTCCTGGAACGGGCGGCTCTGGCCGATTCGATCCCGCCCCAGACGCTCCTCTCGCCCGGCCCCAACGTGGAGAAGTCGGCGCTGGAACGGACGCGCCGATACCTTCGCGCTCGGATCGTCATGCTCAGCCTCGCCATCGCGTGCTGGCTGATCCCGTTCTCCTTCGCCTTCGACGGTCACGGGCTCCGCTGGATCCTCTGGCGGGACAACCCCGGACTCGCCTTCTCCTTCATCGCCTGGTCGGTGATCTTCGCCGCCGCTCACACCTTCCTCGGCTGGCGGCTCCGCCGCGGGGGGATGCGCCGCTAGGGACTTGTCGGCGAGGGCGCGCAAGGCGCACAATCGATCCGATGTCCCCGACCATCGCCCCCGGAGGGGGGCTCACACCGTTCCGCTCCGGCCCCCCGGAGGTCACGCTCGTCCAGGCATTCGCGCGGCCGCTCGACAACGCCGTGGCGACGGCCAGGACCTGCTATTCCTCGAAGGGGATCGTCACGGTGGCGGACGTGGCCGGCGATTCGCTCTCGGCCGAGAAGCAGGCGGTGAAGCGGGAGCGGCGCGACGCCCTGGCGAAGGACCTCTACGCCGCCGGGCACCACACCACGTTCCAGCACGCGCACTTCCAGTTCACGCTCGACAAGATCTCGCGCCAGTTCGTCTGGAGCTTTCTCCACAGCCACCCCTTCTACAACTCGGAGCAGGTGAGCCAGCGCTACGTGGAGGTGAAATCCGGCACGACGATCGTCCCGGATCTGAAGAACGCCGAAGCGCAGCGGATCTACGACGAGGCGGTGGAACGGCTCCATCGCGATTACAACGATCTCCGCGCGCTGCTCACGCCCGTGGCGGAGTCGGAGTACTACAAGCGCTTCCCCTCGCGCGCGCATCAGCCCGAGCGCTGGGCCGGCGAGATCCAGAAGAAGG